>Ga0233434_1000109_pt1 | contig 109202 bp, 121 predicted proteins | sample SI_122_August201_4_FD_182738 | JGI IMG/M metagenome (GOLD analysis project Ga0233434, IMG submission 182738) | Seawater microbial communities from Saanich Inlet, British Columbia, Canada - SI_122_August2016_120_MG | ecosystem: Environmental > Aquatic > Marine > Inlet | place: Canada: British...
GAAACGCCGAGCCCTTTGTATGGTAAGCATCGTCAAAAGTTTCATTGAAAGTTTCTATGTATTTATGAAAATTAGTTAGGATTATTTGTTTTTGGAAGTCCTTGATATCATGTCCCGTGTAACGTTCAAGCATATCAATTGCAATTTTATGTTTAGCCTTATTTCCATGTATTCTTCTTGAAAGCTCAAGAAGCCTCCGAGGATGGATATGTTTATCCTGAGCAAGTTCTTTTTTCGCCTGAGCTTTAAAGGATACAGGAGATTTAGGCTTTTTACTTACATTCTTGGGCGAGGACTTCTTCGTAACTTTTTTAGTTACTTTCTTAGTAGAAGTTTTCTTTTTTACGACTTTCTCTTTAGACAACGCCATTCCTTAGCAATTTTATTTAAAGGTATCACTCTATTTAATTTATTGACAACTTATTAGGATAAGTTAATCCAAACAAAAACATTGCAATTACATATGATTTTTCATAGTTTAATAGAATTCACACCGAGTCGACGCGCAGCAACAAAAAGATAAAATACTCAAACCATAAGGAGTTCAAAATGGGAATGGGAAGAAAAAAATCTGTATTAAAAATGAAAAGAAAAGATAACCAAAGAAGAAAAAAAGAAAAACTTAAAAGAATTATCGCCACTAAAAAGAAGTAGTCACTAGACTACTTCTTTTTTTCTTCTGAATTATTTTCTACCTTTTTTTCAACATACCTAAGCCCTTGAAAAACTCTTCCGCCGCGAAAATGCCCCAACTCAAAATTAAGGTGCCAAGTCCCATCAATAATTAAATATTTTAAATCAGAAGACAGGTTAACTTCATTCTCTCGATTGATTAATCCAAAAAGTTCTTCTCTTGAACTCACCCTCGAAAGATCCTTACCATCAAGGAGTTTCTCAAGAAATTCAATTGAACTTCTTCCTCTCGTTTCAGGGAGCTTTGGTGAATACCCATAACTACCTAGGAACTTACCGTCACTAAGCTTTCCACTATCATTATAGTTAAAGTTAACACCTTTTTTGCCACGTGAGACCTCTTTAACCACCGCACTTTTCCAACTTGAAGGCCCTACTAAAATCTGCTCCGTTGCATCGAAATAAGAAAAACTAGGAATAATCTGTGCTGCACTGTAAGGAGCGGATGGTATGAAAGCCCAATCAAAGTCTATGAGCGGTTTTAGTTTTTGAACTCGCCGTATTACAGACTTTTCTAATGAATATACCTCTTTTAAAATTTCTAATTCTTCTTTTCTCTCTCGTTTGTATTTTAATCCGAGAAGGTCTCTGATCGGATCCCTTAGATCTTTTTTTGTTGGATCAAAACTAACAGCATCTACAATATTCACACCGTAAACTTTCGCCAACTCCCAAAAAGTATTTAAATAACTTTCACCCAACTCATTTTCAGGATAAACAACCGCTGCTTTAGAAGAAGGGAATTGAGATGACATTCTTTTTAAAACAGACCTTACCTCCGACTCAACAGAGCCCGATACTTCAATTAAAAAACGACTCTTTATTTCTCTTGGAGCAATCACTTTTGCCAAACTAAAAAAAATAACCTGATATTTTTTAAGTTCATTAAAATAAACAGTTGATGAAGAAGGTTCAATTCCCCCAATGATCGAAGAGACTTTATATTTTTTAATGAGCTTATTTATTGACTGAAGTCCTATCGTGGTACTTGATTTTGAGTCTTCGATAATCAGGCGAAATCCATCTTTACTCAAAGTATCATCAAATGCCGAATGAATTCCACGAAGTATCCTAACTCCAAACTTTTTATATTTTCCACTCAAAGGTAAAACAACACCAATGGCCTTTGGATCAACCTCAGAGAAAGCTCCTAATCTCTGCTTAAATTTAGTGATTTTTTCTAAAGCATCCGACTGTACCCAAGCAAGGCTTTCTAGGTCTTGTAATAAGTTCTTTGCAGTATCTGTCTTTCCAGCAAAGTAGCTTTTTTCAATAATATCTAAAACATATCCAAGCGAAAGAGAGTTAATTTTAATTAAAAACTTATCTGCGACAGAAATTTGCTCATCAATACTTTTTCCTTTGATTAAGATTTCAAATGCTTTTATCGCTTCTTCATAATCAATTTTACTGGAGCTTCCAAAATTTTGTGTAAAACCAATCAAAGAGCTAAATTGCAAATCTTTGTCATCAATATAAGTAGCAATTTCATAGTTAAGCAGATAATAGTTCTTCTTTCCCTCATCTCCTAAAAAAGTATTATCTATATTGGAAAGACTTTTTAAAGACTGCTCAAACAAACCAAGTTGAAAGTTTGCATTCGCTAAATTTAAGTGAACAGTTGCAATCAACCTTAGGTCTTCAATTTCATATGAGTTTGCCTGAGTAAAATATAAAATAGACTTTTCAAAACTCTGATTATTTAAAAAATGAACTCCAATTAGATTTCTTCTGAAAGCTTTCTCAGAGGAAGAGAGGTTTTCTTCATCTTGAGACATTACCAGCTCAATTGCTTCCTCCCAGAGATTATTTTCTCTAAGCTCTATAACCTTTTCTACCGTTTCTAAAAAAGTCTCTGAATAGTGCTTTTTCCAATCACGTTCACCCAATGGCTGAATTCCAGCGCAGGAAAATAAAAAAAGTAAAAATAAGATACTTAGAGGTCTCACTAAATACTCCACTTAAAATGAATAAAAGAGTCTCAGAGTATTATAGGGAGAAGTAATGATTATTGAAACAGATCTTTCACTTTATCAAAAAAGTTAGTGGCCATTGGATTTGAAGAATTTGAATCCATTGAGGATAATTGCTCAAATAACTTTTTCTGCTCAGATGTTAGTTTTGTTGGAGTTTCCACATGAACAGTAATAATTTGATCACCGACGCCATAGCCGCCAAGTTTTTGAAAACCCTTTCCCTTAATCCGCATCTTCTTACCAGATTGAGTACCTGCTGGAACTTTCATTTCAACATTACCCGTGAGAGTTGGCACCCTAACAGTAGTACCTAATGCAGCTTGAGAAAAGCTCACTGGGACCATGCAACAAACATCAAAGTCCTCTCTATAGAAAAACTCATGCTCTTTTACTCTAACAACAACATACAAGTCCCCCGCAGGTCCGCCTTTTCGGCCCGAGTCTCCTTCCCCGCGAAGCTTCAACCTTTGCCCTTCATCTATGCCTGCAGGAATCTTAACCTCTAGTTCTGTTTTGGAACGAGTTACTCCTTGCCCACCACAAGAACGACAAGGGTCCTTGATAGCTTGACCTGAACCGTTACACTTGGGGCAAGTAGAAGCAACAGTAAAAAAACCTTGTTGGCGTCTTACTTCTCCATGTCCGTTACAGTAATCGCATGTTACGGGGCCTGAGCCAGAAGCCGCGCCGGAACCATTACATGTCTCACAAACTTTATGCTTATTGATAGAAACAATTTTTTCAGCTCCAAGAGCTGCTTCTTTGAAAGTCACATCCACAACTATCTGTAGATCATCGCCTGGAATCCCCTGGGAGCGCCTTCCTCTTCCACGACCTCCGCCGCCAAAGATATCTCCAAACAGGTCTCCAAAAATATCTCCGAAGTCTCCGCTAAATCCTTCTGCTCCACCAAAGCCACCTGCCTGACCGTTCACACCTGCATGACCGAACTGATCATACCTAGACCGCTTATCGTCGTTTGTGAGAACTTCTGCTGCTTCACTCGCTTCTTTAAATTTTGTTTCAGCTGCTTGATCTCCAGGGTTTCTGTCTGGGTGACATTTCATTGCAAGCTTTCTGTAAGCTTTTTTTACTTCATCCTTTGAAGCACCTTTTTGTAATCCTAAGACGTCGTAATAATCTCTTTTTTCACTCATAAAAACCTACAGAAACTCTCGCAATAAATTTAACTTTAATTAAACTTCTTTAAAATCAGCGTCAACTACATCATCATCATTTTTATCAGACTTAGGTTGATCCCCTGCCCCTGCTTCTGGGCCAGCATCTTGAGCGCCTGCCTCTGGTCCTCCTGGAGCACCTTGTTGATACATCTCTCCAGCAATCTTATGTGAAGCTGTTTGTAGCTTTTCATGAGCTGCTTTTAATTCATCAAGGTTCTCTGAAGTTAAAAACTTTTTCGCTGATTCAATTTCACTTTCAAGCTCTTTTTTTGAATCTTCGGAAATTTTCCCTTCACCATCTTTTATCATTTTTTCACAAGCAAGAACGAGTCCATCTAAGTTATTTCTTGTGTCAACGATTTCTCTTCTTTTCTTATCTGCATCTTGGTTTAACTCTGCATCCTTTACCATCTTTTCAATTTCATCTTCTGATAAACCTGAACCTGCGGTAATTTTAACTTCTTGAGATTTACCAGTTGCTTTATCTACAGCAGAGACGTGAACAATACCGTTCGCATCAATGTCAAACACAACTTCAATTTGAGGAACACCTCTTGGAGCTGGGTTGATGCCAGCAAGGTCAAACCTACCTAAAGTTTTATTGTCTGTTGCAAATTCTCTTTCACCTTGAAGTACGTGAATGCTAACAGCTGGCTGATTGTCTTGAGCTGTAGAGAAAACCTGTGATTTTTTTGTTGGAATCGTTGTATTTTTTTCGATGATTTTAGTCATAACGCCACCGAGAGTTTCAATGCCTAAACTCAAAGGAGTAACGTCAAGAAGAAGAACATCCTTTACATCTCCGGCTAGAACTCCACCCTGAGTCGCTGCACCTGCGGCAACAACCTCATCAGGGTTAACACCTTTTGAAGGATCTTTTCCAAATATTTCTTTAACCTTTGCTTGAATAGCAGGAACTCTTGTTGAACCACCTACGAGAAGAATATCGTTAATTTCTGTCTTCTCTAGCCCTGAGTCTTTTAAACACGTTAGACACGGAGCTGCTAGGCCATCAATATATTTAGAGATTAGGTCTTCAAACTTCGATCTCGTCAAATTGATATTCATATGCTTCGGCCCTGTCGCATCAGCTGTAATGAATGGCAAATTAACTGTTGTTTGAGTAACATTTGATAGCTCATGCTTTGCTTTTTCAGCAGCTTCTTTAAGTCTTTGTAACGCCATCTGGTCTGACTTGAGATCTACGCCATTAGATTTTTTAAACTCGTCGACAAGAAAGTTAATAATTTCTTCGTCAAAGTTTTCACCACCAAGAAATGTATCACCGTTAGTTGCCTTAACTTCGAAAACACCGTCACCTGTGATTTCTAGAATTGAAATATCAAATGTTCCACCACCAAGGTCAAAAACAGCTACGTTTTTATCTTGCTTTAACTCCATACCAAAAGCTAAGGCCGCCGCAGTTGGCTCATTAATTATTCTTTTAACATCAAGTCCAGCAATTCTACCGGCATCTTTTGTTGCTTGCCTTTGAGCATCATTAAAGTATGCAGGTACAGTAATGACGGCTTCAGTAACTTTTTCTCCAAGGTAATCTTCTGCGGCAGACTTTAGTTTTTCTAAAACTCTTGCTGAGATTTCTTGAGGAGACATTTCCTTTCCATCTACCTTTACCCAAGCATCGCCATTTTTGTTTGCAAAAATTTCAAATGGTGCAACCTTAGCAAACTCTGCAGCTTCTCTTGAATCAGCTTTACGTCCGATTAACCTTTTTATTCCATAAAGTGTTTTTGATGGATTCGTTACCGCTTGGTTTTTTGCAACTTGACCAACAAGAACTTCATCATTATTTGAAAAACCAATTACAGATGGAGTTGTATTATGTCCTTCTGCATTTGGAATAATTTTATATTTTCCGTTTTCTAAAACAGAAACACATGAATTTGTTGTACCTAGGTCAATTCCAATAATCTTTCCCATATCTATCTCCTTTTAACTTAACCTACTTAGAGGTAATTACTTTTGCTGCTCTTACGACACGTCCGTTGAGAACATATCCTTTTTGTACTTCCTGAAGAACTTTTCCCGATTCAATACCCTCTTCTTCTTTTTGAGAGATCGCCTCATGAAATTTAGGGTCAAAGTCCTTGCCTTCAGTATTAATAACTTCTAAACCATTTTGCTTAAGTGTCTCAAAAAATTGATCTCTAACCATCTGGACACCAACACAGATATTTTTAACTTTTTGATCTTCTTCATTGGCAACGGCCATCAGAGTTAAGTCTAAGTTATCTAGAGCACCAACCAAAGAGGATAAGAGCTTTTCATTTGCATACTTAACTAGGTTTGATTTTTCTCGCTCAAATCTTTTTTGCGTATTCTCATGATCTGCTGCCAAGTAATAAAATTTCTCTTTAAAAGAATCTCTTTCCTTTTTTACAAGATCTAGTTCAGACTCTTCGTTTGGTTTGAGCTCTTCAACATTATTATTTTCTGAGGCATCACTAGTAGCTGTCTCTACTTTAGTATCTTCCGTTGCTGTCTCTTTGCTTGAGGACTCATCATTAGATGATTCAGATGATTCAGATGATTCAACATTTACGTCTGTCATTTCTTTGCTCCGCAGTTTTCTTTTCTTCTGGAATCAAGATGGGTTCTACCAATTAGATGTCAATATTGCATAAAAATTATTTTTTTAAGTACTTAAAAAGGTCACTAAAAAGGCTATCTAGTAGTAAAAATCCCTTTGGGGTTAAAGAGAGACTAGAGGAGTTCTGCCCCGTCACTAATCCCTGTAAAAACCATCGCTTACATATATCATCAAAGACTTTTTTAGGGTGATCTGGAAAGAAATTAGTCAAGTCGAGATTTCTCGCCTGTCGCACAGCAAGATAAACTTTTTCAAACTCTAAGGTCTTTTCATCAAGGATCTCTGTAGTATAACCGGCTGAGCTCTCGCCAACTTTCCAGCGATACCTCATCGCCGACTTTGACTTGATAATTAACCCCGTTGCCGAAGGACCTAAAGCTGCAACAGAGTTAGATTTCCAATATTGTAAATTATGTTTTGACTCAAACCCTATTTTTGCAAAGTTAGACACTTCATATTGATAAATTTCATATTTTTTTAAGTAATCAACAAATTCCAAGTACTCATTAGCGACAAAGTCCTCATCAGGCAGATTCGTATAGTGCTTATAACTTTTGTTCACAGTCAAAATATAGCTGCTAATATGACTTGGCTCGTACGTTGCAACCTCATCAATCTCTTTGAATAAATCTCTTTTTTCAAATGAAGGTAAGCCCAGCATAAAGTCTACTGAATAATTTACCTTCAACTTTTTTAATAACTCTAATGTTCTATACACGTCTTCTACGCTGTGTATTCTATCAAGCTTCTTTAAGATATCTGGATTCAATGACTGCACACCAACAGAAAACCTATTAACACCAAGATCAACAAGGTTTAAAATAGATTCCTCCGTCCATGTCCCCGGATTCAGTTCTATTGTAAACTCAGTTTTATGATCAACTTCAGTGCCTACTGCTTTAAGTTTTTTCAATAAAAAACTCACCCCACTATCTCCCCACAAAGATGGTGTTCCCCCACCAATGTACAAAGTAGATAACCTTTTCATTTCAACGTTATAAGAATTCAACAATTTTTGGTTCATTGAAATTTGATTTTCCAACTGTTGGTGAAACTTTAATACTTTTTGATTGTCGATAACTGATTTATGAAAATCACAATAATTACAAAGATGACGACAAAATGGAAAATGAACATAAAGTGATTCAACTTGCATAACAATTAAGTCCTTATAACTTGTTTGTTCTAGCTTAAACATGTGATAATTACCAGGTTTTGTATTTCCCCAATTAAGAGAGATCATATGAATTTAGAGCAAACAAAAACCAAAAAAGGACTAAACGTCCTTTACATTGACCAACCAGATGCAACAGCTGGATCCGTTCAAATGTGGTTTAGAGCAGGGAGTGCTCTTGAAAAAAAAGAAGACTTTGGAGTTGCTCACTTCTTAGAACATATGTTTTTCAAAGGAACCAAAAAACGCCCTGGAGCCAAAATCGCAGATGAAGTAGAAAGCTTTGGTGGAGAACTCAACGCATTTACATCATTTGATTTCACTTGTTACTACGTAAATTGCCCTAAGAGCCAGCTATCAAAATCAGTAGATATCATATTAGATATGGTCGCAAATCCTCAATTTCTTCAATCAGAACTAATTCCAGAAAGAGGTGTCGTACTTGAGGAATTCAAACGTTCAATCGACTCTCCCTCTCAATATGCTTTCACCGAACTACAAGATAATTTTTTTTCAGGTGGATACAAACATCAAATTCTTGGAACCGAAAAAAATATCAAGTCATTTACTCGTGACCAAATTGTTCGCTTTAGAAAAAAATACTACAACAAAGAAAACGCACTATTTGTTGTTGCCGGTGATTTGAAAAATAGAAAGAAGATAACAACGTTAATAGATAAATTCTCCTTACCATCGGGGCAAAAATCGGTTTTTTCACCTTTTGAACTTAAAAGTAAAAAGCAATTTTCTGGCCACCTAAAAGAAGTCGGAAACACCACTCTTCAAATATGTTTTGAAGCATCTAACTATGATTCCAAAGAAGCGGTCGCTGAAGAGCTCGCATTGTCACTTCTTGGACATGGAGAAAGCTCTTATTTGGGAAGAAAGCTAGTCTACGAAACAAGTGTTGCAAATGCTGTCCACACATCTCCATTATATATGGCCAAAAATGGAATCTATTTTCTTAGATTAAACTTCCCCACTGAGAATCTCTCGCAAGTACTTAAAAACCTTGAGGAAGAACTTAAGTTAATACTAAAAAAAGGAATCAAGGCTGAAGACATTGAAAAAGCAAAATTTCAAGGAAGGACCTCAAAAATATATGACCTTGAAACCATTGAGGCATACGCTTTTAGTCTTGGTAACGGTTTTGCCCAAAACGGCGACATTAGATCAGAGAATAACTTTATTGACCGGCAACAAGATGTAACTGATCAGGAAATAAAATCGGCAATGAAAAGAATTCTCGCCAAAACAAAATGGTTTTATCAAATTCAACTTCCAAAATCAGAGAACCTTGAAAAGTCGATAGGAAAAGTCTCATCCTTTGATCAAAAATTAAAAAATAGTTTAAATAAAATTAAAGACACTATAAAAGCGAATAGTCCTACCTCCGAATTCAATAAACAAACCCAAGTTAAAACAACAATCCCTGGGGTAAAATTGATTCATAGGCATTCCTCATTATCAAAAACCTTTAACCTACAAGTTTATATCAAAGGTGGATTAACCGAAGAAAACAAAAACTCAAACGGAAAGTATAATCTTTTAACTGGTCTCCTAAATGCAGACACTATGAACAAGACAAAAGATGAATCCAAATTCTTCTTTGAATCTCTAGCAGCTACTTTCTCAAGCTTTTGTGGGAAAAATGCATATGGTTTAAATCTGTCTGGTATTTGTGAGAAGTTTAACGAATTAAGTAATCAGTTTTTTGATCATCTATTAAACTCCACTTTTAATCAAAAAGATTTAGAGTTTGAAAAACTAATGGTCAAACAGTCTTTAATTGCGCAAAAAGAAGACCCTGTGAGGCAATGCTTTGATGAAGTTTCGAAAATTGCTTTTGGCAACCACCCTTATAATATGAAAAACATGGGTACCCTCGAATCAATAGAGTCAATAGAGCTAAATAGTTTAAAGGACCTTCATGAAGGAAATATCTCAAACCAAAACCTTTTATTTGTTTACTCAGGGCCTCACACTGTTGAGAACGTAACGAATTGTATTTCAGAAAATATCTCTAATCTAAAAAAGAGGTCTTCTTTTCAAAAAACAAAAATAAAAAAATACTCTCCACTTAAAATTTTAAATTCCCAATTAAGTTTTGATAGAGAACAAACCCATATATTTATTGGCAAGCCAACTAAAAAACTAGAATCGAAAGACACAATATATTTTAAACTTATCCACACATATCTTTATGGACAATCTTCCCCACTGTTTACCGAACTTAGAGACAAAAAAGGTTTATGTTACTCAGTAAGCCCTGTTAACTTTAACGCTCTTGAAGGTGGTTATTTTGGAATCTATGTTGGTTGCTCAAACGGTAAAGTAAAAGACTCTATAACTGAAATAAATAGGATCTTATCAAAACTACGTGAAGAAGGGTTATCAAAATCAAATTTCAAAAAACTAATTAAGATGTCTGTTGGGCAATTTGAACTAGGCCTTCAAACAAACGAAGACTATTGTAATACATTTGCAACACCTTACCTACATGGCATTGGACTAGATTATTACTTCAAAGAAATGGAGCAAATCAAAGATTTACAATATGAAGATTTTCAAAATGGTATGAAAAAGTCTCTTGGTGGTAAGTTTTTTCAAATTATTTCAGGTGCAAATCAAGAGTAATACTAACTAACTTTATATTTTAAATTCAATACGGAATCGTCTTTTGAATCAAGTAAGTCTTTTGAAACAGAAAAAAGTAATTCTGTTATATAGCAAAAGTTTTCAGAAACTTTTTGATAAAAGCCGTGCATGTTAAACTCAAAAGGACGAAAACTATCAAGACCGCTGAAAGCATTTTGCCCTATATCGTGATAAAAGCTTAGATCAACTAACTTCTTATTAAGCGAATCTCTAAATACACCACAAAGAACTAGAGATGTTTCACCAATCTCTTGGTAAGCTCTGGCCTTTGCTACTCCACCCAAATGATTACTCTCTAAAAGCTTTTGGCCTAATGTTTTATCTCTAACTCTACTTCCATCAATATCAAAATACCTTTCACTACTAGTGTAATTCTCTAAAACACCTGCTGAATAAAAAAGAATCTCTTCACTAATTGGCCTGACCGCCTGGGAGTTAATTAAATCAAGTTCTTTATAAAAAAGTGCTTTTAAGTCCTTTCCTAAAATAATTTTATTTAAACTCATCGAACCTGCCTTTCCATAAGTATATCAGAAATTTGGGTCTCATTTTTTTAAACGAATATTTTTGCCTTTTTTTAATGAGTTTTCCATAGTTTATCGGTTTGCCTAGAGCTGGTAGAATTTGATAAAACGCAAATAATATCTGAAAAAAAATGGGGCGCCATATGTCAAAAAATGAAAAGAACACCTCTTTTAATCGAGAGATTTGGGAATCACTAGTTAAAAAAGAACTAAAAGAAGAAAACCCCAGTTTTAGTACTCAAGTTCATGAAAAAGTCAGCTTAAATAGAGTCTATTCAAAAACAGACATTGAAAACCTCTCTCACGTTGACTCAACTCCTGGATTAGCTCCATTTACTCGAGGTCCCAGGGCAACAATGTATTCAGGTAGGCCTTGGACAATAAGGCAGTATGCTGGATTTTCTACAGCAGAGGAATCAAATATATTTTACAAAAAAGCACTTAAGGGTGGCGCTCAAGGCGTGAGTGTTGCATTCGATCTTGCCACTCACCGAGGCTATGACTCTGACCATGAACGAGTAACAGGAGACGTTGGAAAGGCAGGAGTAGCCATTGACTCCATAGATGATATGAAAGTTCTTTTCAATGACATCCCGCTAGATAAAATTTCAGTCTCAATGACAATGAATGGAGCAGTCCTGCCAATTCTAGCCTGCTATATCGTTGCAGCAAAAGAGCAAGGTGTTCCTTTAGAAAAACTGAGCGGAACAATCCAAAATGATATTCTCAAAGAGTTTATGGTACGAAACACCTATATCTACCCTCCTACAGAAAGTATGAGAGCGATAGGCGACATCATCGAATTTACGGCTAAAAATATGCCCAAATATAATTCCATCTCTATATCTGGCTATCACATGCAAGAAGCCGGTGCAGATATAATTCAAGAACTTGCATACACTCTAGCTGACGGAAAAGAATATATAAAAACAGCTCTAAATAAGGGCTTAAATATAGATCAATTTGCTCCAAGACTAAGCTTCTTTTTTGGAATTGGAATGAATTTCTACATGGAAATAGCAAAACTCAGAGCAGCGAGAAGACTATGGTCTGAAATCGTCAGTGAGTTTTCTCCAACGTCTGAGAAATCAAAAATGCTCAGGACTCATTGCCAAACGTCTGGCTGGTCACTCACAGAACAAGACCCGTATAACAATATTGTTAGAACAACAGTCGAAGCAATGGCAGCAGTTTTTGGAGGCACTCAATCTCTTCATACAAATTCATTTGATGAAGCAGTTGCACTACCAACTGAGTTTAGCGCTAAAATTGCCCGGAACACTCAATTGATCCTCCAAGAGGAAACCAATATTACAAATGTCGTTGACCCATGGGGTGGAAGTTACATGATGGAAAAACTTACAGATGATATTTATCAAGCTGCAAAGGAAGAAATCATAAATATTGAAAAAGTAGGAGGAATGTCCAAGGCCATAGAAAGAGGTATTCCAAAACTAAGTATTGAAAAAGCCGCTGCAAAAAGACAGGCAAAAATAGACACTGCGGAAGAAGTAATCGTTGGCGTAAATAAATATCAATCTAACAGTCAGGATGAATTTGAAGTTTTAGAAATTGATAATACAAAGGTAAGAGAACATCAAATACAGAAACTAGAGAACCTTCGTAAGAATCGGGACAAGGATAAGGTTGAAGATTGTCTTAAGCAGATTGAATCTGCCGCATCAGACAACACTAAAAACCTGCTTGATTTAAGCATAAAGGCCATCGAAGCAAGATGCACCGTCGGAGAAATATCAGAATCTCTAGAGAAGGTTTGGGGCAGGTATCAGGCTACTCAACAAACTGCTACTGGTGTGTATAAAGGCAATCATATGGATAACAAGTTTTGGGAAGATACTGAAAAGAGTATTAAGCAATTTGAAAAAGAGAACGGACGTAGACCTAGAATGCTTGTCGCAAAGATGGGTCAAGATGGTCATGATAGGGGCGCCAAGGTTATCGCCTCTTCATTTTCAGATGCTGGTTTTGACATTGATCTTGCACCAATGTTTTCAACACCAAAAGAAGTTGCAAGACAAGCTATAGATAACGACGTTCATATCGTTGGAGTTAGTAGTCAGGCAGCAGGGCATAAGACATTAGTACCTGAGCTAATAAAAGAACTCAAAAAGTTGAACGCTGAGGATATAATCGTTATTGTGGGAGGAGTTATTCCGCAGAAAGATTATCAGTTCCTTCAAGATTCTGGTGTACCATTAATTTTCGGACCTGGTACTGCAATCCCAGATGCTGTTGAAAAAATTTTAACACTACTTAAAAAATAAAATTTGGATTTAATATGAATGATATTCAAACACTATGGAAAGGGATTTTAAAAAAAGACAGAAGGTCTATCGCGAAGGCAATAACATTACTTGAAAGCTCTAAAAATAATGATCTCGGACAGCAAGAAGATTTACTTAAGCGACTCATGGATAATAATAAAAAGAAACCCTCTTTGAGAATTGGAGTATCTGGAATTACAGGTGCAGGAAAGAGTACCTTCATTGAAAATATCGGGATGAGTTTTATTAAGGATGGAAAAAATGTTGCAGTATTAGCTGTAGATCCTTCAAGCCCTATTTCGGGGGGCTCCATTCTCGGTGATAAAACCCGTATGGAAAAACTTTCAAATCACGAATGCGCTTTTGTACGTCCTAGTCCAAATAAGGCAAATTCTGGTGGCCTATCAATTTCAACAAGAGAATCAATTTTAGTTTTAGAAAATGCGGGGTTTGATGTCATCTTTGTTGAGACTGTGGGTGTAGGACAATCAGAATACCTTGCACACAGTTTGGTTGACCTCTTCTTGGTTCTTTTATTACCCTCAACAGGAGACGAACTTCAAGGAGCAAAAAAAGGAATTAACGAACTTGCTGATTTAATAATAATAAACAAAGCAGATCGAGACCTTGAAAATCAAGCTGGACTAACAAGAATTAGTTACGCCGAAACACTCGGAGAAGAAAAAGTTTTACTTCACTCTAATTTCAAAAAAGAAAACCTAAAAGAAACATATCAATATATTTTAAGTACATTAGAAAATTCAAAGATATCTATCAGTAAGAAAAGGTCAACACAAAACCTTCAGTGGACTAGGCAAGCGGTAGAAAAAAAGTGCTCACAGAAAATAAAAACCTATTTTGAGGAAAACCAAATAGCAAATCAGCAACCTGATAAAATTTATCAAATTGCTGATGAGATTTTTTCTAAATTATTTTCCTAACTTTTTTAAAAACTTAAGAAACTCACTGTCTGAACTTAAAATAAGTTTAGTTGAAGGGTTTTTCAAAGAGTTTTTATATGCTTCAAGAGATCTCTTAAACTGATAAAAGTAAGCACCTTTATTAAATTCTTTCGCATAGATTGCGGTCGCTTTTGCTTCGGCCTGACCTCTTAGTTTCTGTGCTTTACGATATGCTTCTGATTGAATTTTCTTAAGATCTTTCTGAACACGGCCTTCAATTTTTGCTTTTTCACCTTGTCCGATGGATCTAATTTTCTGAGCAATTCTTTGTCTCTCTGAAATCATTCTCTCATAGACTTTCTTTTCTACAGACTTCTCATAGGAAATCCTTCTTAATTGAACATCAATCAAATCAATCCCAAATTTTTTAAGTTCTTTTGTTGCTGCTTCGGCTATTGCTTGAGACAGTTTTTCTCTTCCCACAGATATTTTTTCAACCTGCCCACTAATTTCTTCCTCAACAACAGCTTCGCCAGAAGCCTTTGCATCTTGTATTCTTTTTTTGGACTCTCTTATTTTTTCAAGAATAGAATTAGAATTTCTAACCGCTTCAACAAGGTTATTATTTGAAATAACATCTCTAGTTGTTGCATCTAAGATCGCATCTAGTCTTGCTCTTGCGCCCATTTCATTTCGAACGGTCTGTATAAAAGTTAATGCATCAGTTACTTTCCAGCGAGCTGTTGTATCAACCTTAATATATTTTTTATCTTTAGTCGGAATCTCAGTTGGATAACCGTCCCAAGTAAGAATTCTTTTGTCCACAAGCCTAACTTCTTGAATGAATGGCTTTTTATAGTGAAGCCCCGAATCAGTTACCGGTTTACCTACAGGTTTTCCAAACTCCGTTATAATCGCCTGTCTCCCTGGAGTTAAAATGAAAAAGCACGTATTGCCAATAACTGTTCCTAAGAAAACTAAAACAACTAAAGCGTAATTTAATTTATTCATCACAATCTCCCTTTACTACTTCGTAATCTGGTTTAAAAAAATAGGCAGCATACCCTTAACTTCAGAATCAATAATTACTAAGTTTTCTTGCGACTTAATAATCTCTTCCATTGCTTCTAGGTACAAACGCTTCCTTGTAATTTGTGGAGCTCGACTATATTCTTTAAACTCTAAAGCAAACCTACTCGCATCACCTTTTGCTTTATTCACAAGCTCCAGCGCATAGCCTTCTGCTTCTGTAATAAGCTTTTCAGCCTTACCTTTCGCTTCTGGGATGATTTGATTATATACTTTTTCCGCTTGATTGATTGCTTTTTCTTGTTCTTGCTTTGCCTCGTTAACCTCATTGAAACTAGGCTTAACCATATCAGGAGGGTTAACGTCTTGAAGCTTAACAGTAACAACGTTTATCCCAAGCTCATATTTATTTAAAACTTGTTGCATTAATTCTTTGGCCAAACCTGCAATCTCTTTACGACCAGTTGTTAAGATTTCTGTTACTGTTCTATCACCTACAACTCTTCTCATAATTGATTCTGCGACATCTCTAATATTAACAATTGGAGAACTCGTTCTAAAAAGGAAATTATATGGGTCTGAAATTTGATATTGAACTACCCACTCAACATCTGCGACGTTGAGATCGCCTGTAAGCATGAGCGACTCTAGGTCATAATTTCTAGCAGAGTAACTAGTAGAGGAACGTCTCGAAATCGTATTTGTTCTAAACCCAAACTCTTCTTGAAGAACTCTTTTCGTCTGTACCTTGATCACCCTATCAACTCCAAATGGAACCTTAAAGTGAAGACCTGGAGGCTTAGGACTTCCAGTATATTTCCCAAATTTTAATACAACCGCTTCTTCATCTGGCTCTACTGTGTAAAAAGATGAAAAAGTTCCTATTAGAATTAGAATTAAGATGACGAAAACACCTCCAAACTTTCCAAAACCTGGGAACTGTTTATTTACCCCTTCAAATTGTTTTTTAAACTTTTTCATTTCCTCTTGGAAATCATTTGGGTCTGACATAAATCCTCCTTGGTTGAAAGCTCTAAGCTTTTTCAACCTCCATCATTAAAAATCCGTTTTCTAAAGCTTGCCCTTCTTTTACATAAATTTCTTTTACTGTTCCATCAATAGGCGCTTTAATTTCATTTTCCATTTTCATTGCCTCAAGAATGAGAAGGTTATCACCTTTCTTAACTTCTTGACCTTTTTCTACAATTATTTTTACAACCTTACCAGGCATTTGAGTAAGAAGCTCTCCCTCGTTTCCTCCCATGAGCCCACTAGGTTTATAGCCACGAAAAAGCTGATAAACTTTGTTTACATTAAGCATGATATTGGGTGCATCCTGCCTTGCTAACTTTTTCCAACGCTTGTTATCCATAGAGACGAAGTATTGGCCGGCTAACTTTCGAACAAAGATATTTTGAGTTCTTTCAAGCTTGTCATCCTCGAGGGAAGAAAATGTAAACTCAACTAAATTAGAGCTATGAACTTCCGTTCTGTGAAGATCTACAACAAACTCATTTTTCTCATCATCGATAAAATAGTTTCTCATTCTAGAACCCCATCCTTCGCGCTTCTATCGTTGCAAGCATCGAGTAAACTTTCTCATAATCAAAATCTGTTTTTACCTCATCCTGTGGTTTTTCCTCGCCAATAAACTTTGTAGAGTAATTACCTTCTATAAATTTCGGGTTTTCTAAAATCACTTTATGAAGAGGAACATTTGTTTTTAAGCCTTCAATAAAAAGACCATCTAGCGCTGCTTTCATTTTTCGAAGCGCAACAGACCGAGTTATACCTTTCGTAACTAACTTTCCTACCATTGGGTCGAAATCTGGTGTAACTTCAAGGCTTTTATATAAGCAGTTGTCAAACCTTGTTCCTTGAGGAAAGTTTGTTTCAAAACCAGTCACTTCACCAGGGGCAGGTAACATTGTGATAGGATCTTCCGCGCAAATTCTGCACTCTATCGCATGTCCAGTTTTCGTAATCCAATTTTGAGAAGGAATACCTAAATCAATTCCAAAAGCTGACTGAATCATACAAACAATGAGGTCTATTCCTGTAATTTCTTCGGTAATAGGATGCTCAACTTGTATTCTTGTATTCATTTCAAGGAAGTAAAATTTTCTATCCTCGCCCATTATGAACTCGACAGTTCCTGCTGAGTCGTACTCAACTGCCTTGGAAAGTATAACTGCAGTATCGCAAAGTTCTTTTCTCAAAGCCTCATCGCTACCGATAAATGGCGAAGGTGCCTCTTCAATAATTTTCTGATGCCTTCTCTGAACAGAACATTCTCTTTCAAAGAAGTGATATGTATTACCTTTTTTATCGGCAAGAATTTGAACTTCAATGTGCCTTGGGTTTACGATGAGCTTTTCAACTAAGAGGTCTCCGTTTCCAAAAGAAGACATCGCCTCCCTTCCAACCGCTTCAAAATTATTTTCAAGCTCTTTCTCATCGGCACATGGACGTAACCCTCTTCCTCCACCACCGGCAACAGCCTTTAGTAAAATTGGATAACCAATTTCCACTGCAACCTTTTTAGCATCAGCGATAGTTTTTACTGCACCGATTGAACCAGGTACAACCGGAATGTTATGCTTCTCGGCAAGAGTTTTTGAAACTGCTTTATCACCCATTAGTCTTACAGCTTCTGAATGCGGTCCAATAAAAGTGATATTATTTTCCTCTAAAGCCTTTGCAAAGTCGGTATTTTCAGAAAGAAACCCATAACCAGGGTGAACTCCGTCGATTTCATTCTCTTTTGCAATCTTTATAATTTGCTCAATATTTAAATAAGTTTCTTGATTATTTTTTCCTTCAAGAAAAACCCATTCATCACAAAACTCTAAATGTCTTGCATGAGGCTCACTCTCTGTCCAAACACCTACTGAAGTATAATTGAGCTCACGACAAGCTTTCGCGATTCTCGATGCGATTTCACCTCTATTTAAGATTAATATTCTTTTATCTATCATAATTGAATATTCCCATGTTTTCTTTTTGGTAGTTCCACTTTTTTATTTTTGAGTGCGACTAAATATTCATGAAGCCTTTGCCTTGTTTCCTCTGGAAGAATCACACTATCTAAATATCCCAGTTCTGCTGCTTTATATGGATTAGCAAATTCTTTCTCATAGTTTGCGACAAGCTGTGCTTTTTTATCATCAAATTCTTTTCCCTCAAGGCCTTGTAGTTCTTTTCTGAACACAATATTAACGGCTCCATCTGCACCCATGACAGCAATTTCAGCAGTTGGGTAAGCTAGGTTTACGTCTGCTCCAATGTGCTTTGATGCCATAACGTCATAGGCTCCTCCGTATGACTTTCTCGTAATCAAAGTAATCAACGGAACAGTTGCTTCAGCGTAAGCATATAAAAGTTTTGACCCATGCTTAATAATTCCGCCATATTCTTGAACTGTTCCAGGTAAAAAGCCAGGTACATCAACAAGAGAAATTATTGGAATATTAAAGGCGTCACAAAAGCGCACAAACCTTGCACCTTTTACAGATGAATCAATATCTAAAACTCCTGCAAGCACCGCTGGTTGGTTTGCAACTATTCCTACCCTCGTCCCGCCTATTGAAGCAAAACCAATAATTATATTTTTAGCGTAATCCTTATGAACTTCTAAGAAGTGATTATCATCAACAATGTCCAAGATAATCTCTTTCATGTCATATGGTTTTCTTGGATTAGCTGGGACAGTATTTTTAATTTTTAGATTATCTCTAAAAATAGTATCGCTGGTAGGTATTGGTTCCTTTGGTGCAAAGTTAGAAGATGGCAAGAAAGTCATTAACTCCCTTACTCTTTCAAATGCACTGTCTTCATTCTCGCAAATAAAGTTTGCCACACCACTTGTTTCTCCGTGTCTTCTTGCCCCTCCCAAGTCCTCTTTTGAGACCTCTTCATGGGTTACTGCTTTGATGACATCTGGACCTGTAACAAACATGTAAGATGATTTATCAACCATGAAAATAAAATCTGTAATCGCTGGCGAATAAACTGCTCCTCCTGCACATGGCCCCATAATAAGTGATATTTGAGGAATGACGCCTGAGGCTTTTACATTAAGGTGAAAGATATCAGCATATCCAGCAAGAGATTCAACACCCTCTTGTATTCTAGCTCCGCCTGAATCATTTATACCAATTATTGGAATTCTATTTTCTAGAGCGAACTTCATTATTTTACATATTTTCTTAGCGTGAGCAGCACCTAAGGCTCCTCCCCAGCAAGTAAAGTCTTGGGAGTATACCGCTACTCTTTGTCCATCGATAGATCCAATCCCAGTGACAACGCCATCTCCCAAAAACTTATTTTTTTGCATCCCAAATTGATGACATCGATGGGTGACAAAACGATCAAACTCAATAAATGTACCCGGATCAATGAGCCTTTCAATTCTTTCTCTTGCAGTATATTTACCTTGCTCGTGCTGTTTTTGCACTCGTGCCTCACCGCCACCGAGTGATGCAACTCTTCTTTTTTCAAGTAATTCATCCCGTTTTAATTCTAAAATATCAGTCATAATATACCTCCACGGAGTGGGAGTATATTAATATGCAATACTCATTTGGGCTAATTTATTTTGAGCTAACTTTATGAATAAAAAATTAGATTTTTATATTTTTAATTTTTGGATTCCTATCTATTTCGCAAAGCAAAATAATACCTATTCTCCCGAAGCTTTTTTCCTTTTATCAAGCTGATATTTATCCACTTTCATGATTAGACTAGCGCGACTAATTCCAAGCTCTTTCGCAAGTTTTGATTTATTGAAATTGCATCTACGAAGACCTTCTTTAATCATTATTCTTTCTAGTTCTTCAGTAGCTTCCTTGAGGTTACCGGACCTAGTTATGCTTCCAGATACTTGTGATGAAGGAGCGCTAAAATCAATAATTCTCTGACTTAGAGTTTCAGGGCCTATCGATTTTTCGTCACCAGAGAGAACAAAAATCCTTTCAACTTCATTTTCAAGTTCTCTTACATTTCCAGGCCAAGCGTAATCAAGCATTTTCTCAAGCGCTTTCTTAGAGATTATCTTATCGTTAACGCCAGCTTCTTGGCATTTTTTCTCAAGAAAGTGATTAATTAATAAAGCGACATCATCAGTTCGCTCTCTGAGCGGTGGAAGGTCAACATTTATAACATTAATTCTATAGAAAAGATCTTCTCTAAAATCTCCATCGGCCATCATCTTTTTTATATTTTTATTTGTGGCAGCTAGAATTCTTACATTACACTTTTTAGGACTTGTTCCACCAACTGGCATGAAGGTTCCCTCCTGGAGGACCCTTAAAAGCTTCACTTGCATCGATAAGCTAGTGTCACCTATCTCATCGAGGAACAAGGTACCGCCATCAGCCTGCTCAAATAAACCTCTCTTATCTTTTAATGCTCCTGTAAATGCACCTTTAACATGTCCGAATAATTCGGAGTCCAAAAGATTATCATTAAACGCGGAACAGTTTAAAGCTAAAAACAATTTGTCTCTTCGTGGTGAGTAATAGTGAATTGCCTTGGCGACAAGTTCTTTACCTGTACCATTTTCCCCTAGAATAAAAACACTCGACTCACTGGCTGAGATTTTTTCAAGTAACCTATATATTTTCTGCATTTGTTTCGATTTTCCAATCATAGAGTGATAGCGATATCTATCTCCTAACTCAGAGTTTAAATCACCAATAAGCTCTTCCCTTTTCTTAATCTCATTGTGATAGGTAACAATTTCATTCGAAATCAAACTGACGAGCTCTTGAAAATAATTAGACTTCTCTTGGTCTAATGTATTCAGGGAGTTTATACAAATATTAAGACTATTGTCTTTTATTCCAAACTCTTCCAAAGTACTCAAGAGGGAGGTTTTGAACTCTTCTGAAATACTAGATTTAACAACAGGAAAAGCAAAAACTCCACCTACCGGTTCTCCGTCAATATGAATTGCCTTTCCAAAAAAATTAATACCATCAAAACTAGAGTTAAAAAATCCATGATCTTTATTATTGTCAAAGAAATCTTCAAAATCACTACCTAGAGATTGAAAACCTTGGGCCGTCTGATTCAGAACAGCTAACAACTGATTATTATATTCGTATTCTTTTGACCAATTGCCTGATTGAACTTGTCCAGACAGGTCGGTGAAAAATATTTCAGCACCATACCATTGCGCAATAAGTTCCCTAATCTTTGAAATAACGTGTAACTCTTTAAGCTCAGCCCAATTTATACTCATAAATACCTCAACCTTTGAGTACTATTCGGACAGAATTAAAAAAAATAAACAAAAATTTAGAAGAAATGTTAAAAATTTAAACAGCACCAATATTAAACCATTAAAATTTAACACAGAGAAAATATAGATAGTTTAGTTAAATAGAAAATTTGTATTTTGAAAAAAGAAAGGATTAAGCCAATCTTGAGGTCCAACATATTTTTTAAAAAATAATCCATTTGAGTCAAACAGAAATGTCTCAGGGACTCTCAAAGAGCCAAAATTCTTTAGCAATTCACCATTAGGGTCATGCGCAATAATGAAGTTAGTGCCCAAATTAAACCGCTTAAGATACCTTACAACTTTACTTTTTTCATCTTTAGAAGCAACAAGAACTCCTTTAAATTTACCATTAAATGAATCAATAAACTTTATAAATTCAGGAAGTTCCTTTTCACAAGGACCACACCAAGTAGCCCAAAAGTGAAAAAAAGATCCTTTCGAACCAGATAAATTATCTTTCTTTACAAAATTGAATGTAACTGGGGGCAAGTGTTCTAATATAAATTCTTGCTCAAAATTAAAATATCTATTTCTTTTACTTGAAAGAAATTGGCCATAAAACAAAAAGCTAGAAAAAATAAAAATTGTAATAATGGAACGAAACCCAAACATATAAAAAACCCCACTTTTAGTGGGGTTTTAATATCATAAAATTTTAAAATTATAAATTAATCAACAAGAGCAATAAAGGACATTTTACTACCATCGCCAACTCTTGTATCAGCAAGTTTGAGAACTCTTGTGTAGCCACCATTTCTTTCTTTAAACCTAGGTGCAACTGCATCAAAAAGAAGATTAGTAGCATTTTTATTATTTAACTTTCTAAAAACAAACCTTCTATTGGCAACTGAATCTACCTTTGCAGCAGTAATAAGTTTTTCAACAAATGGCCTAACAGCCTGACATTTAGTATGTGTTGTTTTAATTTTTCCATGTTCTATAACCTCAACAGCTAAGTTTCTAAGTAAACTTTTGCGATGCGAAGGGCTCGAACCAATCGAATATTTTCTTTTACCGTGTCTCATAATTATCTCCTATTTTTCAGCTTGAGCTTCTTGTACTTCCTTCATTATAGTATCAACTTTCATCCCTAATCCTAAGCCCATCGTGGTAAGTAATTCTTTTATTTCATTGAGTGATTTCCTACCGAAATTTTTAGTTCTAAGCATCTCACCCTCTGTTTTACTAACTAATTCATAGATATATTTAATATTCGCATTTTGAAGACAGTTTGCAGACCTAACACTTAACTCTAACTCAGAAACAGGCTTAAGAAGAGCATTGTTTGTTGGAGTTTGAGTCTGAATAGGACTCTTCTCAACATTGGTAATGACCTCATCTGTATCTTCAAAGTTCAAGAAAACCGTGAATTGATCCCTTAAAATCTTTGCAGAGAAAGCTACCGCATTTACAGGCTCTAACCCACTATCTGTCCATACTTCCAATGTAAGTTTGTCAAAATCTGTTCTTTTACCAACTCTAGAATTGGTAACAGTATAATTAACCCTTTGAACCGGGGAAAATAGAGTATCAAGAAAAATCCAACCAACAGGAAGTTCAAAATTTTCCTTGTTATCACTAGATGTTACATATCCTTTCCCACGAGCAATAAGAACTTCTAGCTTAAGTTTTCCACCAGAAGAAACGTTAGCAATTACATGATCTTCATTAAGAACGTTAAACTGAGGAGAATCTGAAAAGTCTGAAGCCTTAACAGCACCTTCACCTGATTTTTCAATAACAGCAGTAAACTCGTCTACACCATTTAATTTGAAACGAACTTCTTTTAAGTTAAGAATAATCTCACTGACTTCCTCTTTTATGTTATTAATAGTGTCGAATTCATGGTCAACACCATCTATCTTAATAGCTACAATTCCTGCACCTTGTAGAGAACTAAGTAGTACCCTACGAAGGGAGTTACCAAGAGTTTGACCATAGCCACGCTCTAGCGGCTTAGCAACAAACTTACTATAGCTTGATGTTGAAGAGTCAGAATCTATTTCTAAACCAGTAGGTCGTATAAGGTCATTCCAGTTTTTGTCAGTAAACTTATCCATGAGAAATTCTCCAAATTATATAATTTATACTCGTCTTCTTTTTGGCGCTCTACAACCATTGTGAGGAATAGGACTTTTGTCAGCAACTGAAGTAATTCTAATCCCAACACCAACTAAAGCTCTAATCGCATTCTCACGGCCAGCACCTGGACCTTTTACTTTAACATCACAAGAGCTCAACCCATGATCCATAGCTTTCTTTGCTGCATCTGCAGAAGCAGTCTGAGCAGCGAAAGGAGTAGATTTTTTTGATCCCCTGAAACCGAGCTGTCCAGCAGACGCCCACGAAATGGCGTTACCCGCCGGATCTGTGAACGTAACAATAGTGTTGTTAAAGGAAGCTTGGATGTGGCATACGCCATGTGTAATATTTTTTTTAACTTTCTTCTTAGTAACTTTTTTAACCATAATTCAACCTTAATTATTTCATTGATTTAACTGATTTCTTACCGGCAATCGCAACTGCTTTACCTTTCCTAGTTCTAGCATTCGTATGAGTCCTTTGACCTCTAACGGGAAGGCCTCGTCTATGTCTTAAGCCACGATAACATCCCATATCTTTGAGTCTTTTAACATTGAGACCTACTTCTCTTCGTAAATCTCCCTCAACTGTAAATGATTCTTCAATAATACTTCTAATAAGCTGAGCTTCTTCTTCAGTAATTTCACTACTATTTTTAGAAAGTTCTATATTGCATTGTGAAAGAATATCTTTAGCTAATTTAGGCCCCACACCATATAGTGACCTAAGAGCAATTCTCATTTCTTTGTTTCTGGGTATATCAACACCTAAAATTCTAGCCATAATTAACTCCTATCCTTGCTTCTGCTTATGTCTTGGATTAACGTTACAAACAACTCTTAAGATTCCTTTCCTCTTAACAACTTTACAATCTTTGCAAATCTTTTTTACTGAAGCCCTAACTTTCATTTTAAACCTTACCTTCTTTTACTTCTATATGTAATACGTCCCTTCTTAAGGTCATATTTACTAATTTCAACTAAAACAGAGTCACCAGGAAGAATCTTAATGTAATGCATCCTCATTTTCCCCGATATGTGAGCAGTAACATGATGCCCATTAGGTAGCTTTACTTTAAATTTCGTGTTGGGAAGTAACTCGACAACTTCTCCCTCTACTTCTATGGTCTCACTATTACTCAAATCGTTCATCAAACTCCCTGTATTACAAAAAAAAATATCTTTTAGCAACCCTAATTTATAATTTTAATAAGATCATCAAAAACTAACTTTGACTCTTTGTCAGCATTGATAGAAACAGTATAGTCAGGTCCATAAAAATCAATAATCTCGTCTTTGGCTTCGCTGTATACTTTAAATCTATTTTCTACGACTTTAACAGTATCATCCTCTCTATGAACAAGCTTTTCACCAGAGATATCACACAAACCCTCAATTTTAGGAGGCTTAGAAATTAGGTTGTAAATTTCTCCTGAGCCTGGAGCTAGCCGCCGATTACAAATCCTTTCCATAATCTGATCAAGATCTGCATCAAACACTATTACCTTAAAAGGCTTCTTACCAATGATATCTTTTAAAATTACGGCTTGTCTTCGGTTTCTAGGATAGCCATCGAAAATATATAAGTTATTATCTACATCGAGATTTCTTTTAAGCAATTGCCCAACTACCTCGTCAGAAACCAATTCACCTTTGGAAATAATTTTTTTAATTTGAATACCAAGACAAGAACCAGAACTAACCTCCGACCTCAAAAGGTCTCCAGTCGAAATATGAGTATAATTATACTGTTTTAAATAGTTGGCCTGGGTACCCTTACCTGAACCAGGTGGTCCTACAAAAATTAGATTTTCCATTAAAACCTTTTCCTGGAGCCTTTATATTTGCCTTTAGACTTGTAAGACTGCTCATATAAATCAGAATACAGGAATGACTGTATATTAATCAGAACCCTTACAGCAACAGAAACAAGTATCAACATAGATGTTCCTCCGAAACGAGTCTGACTCCCGGTTATAATGGTAGGAGTAACACATATTACGACTAGATAGATTGATCCAAAAAAGGTGAGCCGATTCAAGATAAAATCAAGGTACTCTTTTGTTTTGGAACCTGGTCTAATTCCTGGAATAAAACCATTTGATTTCTGTAACATTTCACTAATCTTATTGGTTTTTGTCTGAATAGGTGCGTAAAAATAAGCCATATAAACAATAAGTAATGAAAAAAAGATATTAAAAAGTAACTTGCCTGGATATAGGCTCATTTGAATAGAGTCTAGATATGGTTTAAGAGGACTGTCAGGACTAACAAACGAAGCGAACGTAGCCGGTGCAGCTATGAGTGAGCTAGCGAGAATTGGAGGCATGACACCCGCTGTATCAACTCTCATTGGAAGAGTTTGAGAACCTCCAAAGACTTTATTGTTGACTACTTTTTTTGCATACTGAACAGGAATTCCCCTCACTGAACGCTCAACAAAAGAAACAATAAAAAAAGTGGAAAAAATAACAGCAAGTATAGTAAGCATACTAAAACCACTTAGTTCACCACTTTGATATAATGTAAACTTCTGAAAAAGCTCTGAAGGCAACTCTACAACAATTCCTGCAAAAATAATAAGACTGACACCATTCTCAAGACCGAACTCAGTGATTCGCTCACCAAGCCAAAGCAAGAACATGGTACCTCCGGCAAGGGTTATCATAGTAATTATCTTAAAAAGGAATCCAGGGTTTATAACAACGGAAGCAGAGCCCGATGCTTGAAAGGATTCAAAAACAGTGGCTAAACCGTAACCCTGGAAACAGCAAAGTAAGACAGTAAAGTATCTAGTAAGTTTTTGTATTTTTTTTTGACCATCTGAATCTTCAGACATTTCTTGAATCTGAGGTATAACCTCACCAAGTAGACTAAATATAATAGAAGTTGTAATATAAGGCATAATACCTAGAGCAAGAATAGAAAACCTCTTGAAGGACCCACCCGAAAATGTATTAATCAGATCAAAAAGACCACCTGAGTTACTTGAAAAATAAGATTTCAACGCAACGGGATCAACCCCAGGGACAGGGACTTGAGCCGCTAACCTATATACGGCGAGCAAACCAAAAGTCATTAGTACTTTTCTCTTTAAATCGTCTAGCTTTCCTTGCGTAACGGACATTAAAACACCTCTACATTTATTTAATTACAGATTTTGTATCTTCAATCCAATTCAAAGTGTTTTTAGAATACTTGTCAATACCAGAGAAGGTAAGGCCTTCTAATCCGGATACCTTATCATCAAAAAGAATTTTTACTGGAAGACTTCTGTCTGCTCCATTAAGTAATTTACACTTAATAAGACTCTCTTTAGTAACAACATCACCACTTTTAAACTTCGCGGCTATTTGATTTAGACTAATTGATGCAAAGTTATTTTTAAATCTAGCGTTAGAGAAACCTCTCTTTGGAAGACGCATATACAATGGCATTGACCCGCCTTCGAATCCAGTTCGAACACCACCACCACTTCTGGCTTTTTGACCTTTGTGCCCCTTCCCTGCCTGGGTTCCCCAACCAGAACCTTGACCTCTACCAATTCTTTTTGTTTTCTTATTTGCCCCTTTTGGGCTTGAAAGATTATTTAGGGTAATCATGTTTTTACTCCTCAACCTTAAGCATGTGAATTGCTTTTTTCACCATACCTCTAATGGATGGTGTATTTTCAAGTGTAGAACTCTGATTGATTTTTCTCAACCCAAGACCAGTAATGCACGATTTAATCTTTTGTGTCTTACCATTCAAGCTTTTTACAAGAGTTACTGTAATTGTCGATTTCATATAAATACCTTTAAGTTACTTTAGTCTAAGACCAGCTGTTTCTTTGCCACGAATATTGGCAACTTGCTCTTTTGACCTCAAATTCCTCAAAGCATCAAAGGTTGCTTTGACGATATTATGAGGGTTATTTCCTCTAAGGGATTTTGTGAGAACATTGTTAATTCCAGCAAGTTCCAAAATAGAACGACATGCCCCTGATGCTTTTACCCCAGTACCGTCACCTGCAGGCTTGAAAAGGATTTTCCCAGCATCGTATTCACCAAGGATTTCATGTGGAATGGTACCTGATTCTACTGGTACGTTAATCATATTTTTCATAGCTACTTGAGTTGCTTTCCGAATTGCCTCTGGAACTTCTTTGGCTTTCCCTAGTCCATGACCAACATTACCATTTTTATCACCAACAACCATAAGTGCACTAAAGCTAAATCTTCGTCCACCCTTAACAACCTTAGCAACACGATTAACAGCAACAACTCTCTCTTCGATATCGGATGCTATATTACTTTCATTTTTATTTTTTCTCATTTTTTTCACCTTAAAGTTTAAGACCTGACTCTCTAAGAGATTCAGCAAAAATCTTGATAAGACCTGTGTATTTATTTCCTGATCTGTCAAAAACAAAATTAGAAAGATTTGCTTTTTTTGACTTAGAAACGAATTCATCCGCTAAAGCCTTAACAGAATCCTTCCCTAGCTTATCCACTGCTGAATTTTTTCCGAAAGATTGAACTGAAAACAAAGTGTTTTGAGAATCATCGTCAATAACTTGAATATAAACATTCCGATTTGACTTTGTGAAACAAACCCTAGGAACTAAGGCCGAACCACTAAGCTTCGACCGTAAGTGAAGCCTCCTCCTATATTTAGATAGAAGTTTATTTGATCTAATTTTACCAATTGCTTTTCTCATTTTAAGACCACCTATTTCTTAGCACCAGATTTACCAGCTTTCCTAATAATTGTTTCGTCCGAATACTTAATACCTTTTCCCTTATAGGGTTCAGGTTTTCTGAAAGACCTTACCTTTGCTGCAACGAAGCCAACGAGGGCCTTATCTGCTCCAGTTATTGATATTGTATTTTTAACAACCTTTGCAGATATACCCCCTGGAAGCTCATATGCAATAGGGTGGGAGTAACCAAGGCTAAGGTTTAAAATGTTTCCCGAAACAGATGCTTTGTAACCTACTCCATTAAACTCAAGCTTTCGCTCGAACCCAACTGCTACACCGTGAACCATATTAGAGATTAAAGTTCGAGTAGTTCCCCACATGGATAATGAAAACTTTTCATCGGTTCCAGGTGTAACCAATAATTCTGAACCACTTATTTTAACATTTACGCTTGCATCAATATTTAAAGAAAGAGACCCATTCTTACCTGAGACACTTAATATATCTTTATCAATGATAACCTTTACATTTTCGCTTAAAATAATTGGTAGTTTACCTATACGTGACATAATATTTTCCTTATTGTCTTACCAGACACTGCAGAGAACTTCTCCGCCAACTTTTAATTTCCTTGCATCTCTAGAAGAGATTACTCCTTTCGAGGTAGAAACAATAGCAGTTCCCAGCCCAGACAATACCCTAGGCATATCGCCATACTTTCTGTACTGCCTCAAACCAGGCTTTGAATACCTCTTGACACCAACAATCGCATCTTCTTTAAGTAAAATTTTAATGGAAACAAAACCGTCTTTACTTATAACCTTAAAGCCTCTGATATATCCTTCCTCTTTCAAAACCTTACATATTGAAGCTTTGATTTTAGAGGCTGGAAATTCTACTCTATCATGGCCAGCATTAATAGCATTTTTCATTCTTGATAACATATCAGATATTGGATCATTCAACATATTTACTCCTACCAGCTAGATTTTCGTACACCTGGTACTAAACCTCTTAAAGATAATTCTCTAAAAGCAATTCTACTTAAACCAAATTTCCTATAATAACCTCTAGACCTACCAGAGACGACACATCTATTACGATGACGAACTGTAGCTGAGTTCCGAGGAAGCCGCTGAAAACCAAACTGCGCCTGAAGTTTCGACTCATCATCAGCATTTGGATCTTTGAGTATTTTGCGTAGCTCATTTCTTTTTGCAGAATACTTTTTAGATAAAGCTAATCTTCTTTCATTTTTAACAACTGTACTAACCTTGGCCATTCTTATTCCTTTCTCTCAAATGGGATACCCAATTTGGATAATAGTTTTGATGAACTATCTCTATTTGTTGAACTCGTAACAAAACTAATATTAAGTCCACGTACTTTATCAATTTTGTCGTATTCGATTTCAGGAAAAATAATTTGTTCTTTTAAGCCCAGTGTATAATTCCCTGAATCGTCAAAGGACTTAACACTAACACCGCGAAAATCACGTACTCTTGGAAGAGTAATATTTACTAAACGATCCAGAAATTCGTACATTATGTCACCCCTTAGTGTAACAAAAGCACCTAAGACTTGACCTTCTCGAAGCTTAAAGCCAGCGACAGACTTTTTCGCTTTGGCTGGCATTGCTTTTTGGCCGGTAATTAAACTGAGTTCATCAGCAATTTTTTGGCCTATCTTACTGTTAACAAGGCAATCTCTACTGCATGAATTAACAATAATTTTTTCAAGTTTAGGCACTTGATTGATATTTTTGTAACCAATCTCATCCATTAACTCTTTTTTTACATTTTTATTATAATAATCTTTTAATCTAGCCATAACTACAACACCTATAATCTATAATAAAGTTCCACAAGCTTTTAAGTAACGAGTGTTTTTTCCTTCAACTTTTTTTATACCCACACGAGACCTCTTTCCTGATGAGGCACTAAAATGCATCACAGACGAAATACTTAAGGGCATTTCTTTATTAACAAAGCCACCATTTGGGTTATTCTGATCTGCTTTTACGGATTTTTTTGCGAGATTGCAACCTTCAACAATTACTTTGTTTGTTTTGAAGTTTACTGAGGTTAACTTTCCCTTTTTACCCTTGTCTTTGCCAGCAACGATTACTACTTCATCATTCAGTTTAAATTTATTCATTTTGTCCCCTACAGTACTTCTGGTGCTAAACTACAGATTTTGGTAAAGCTTTTAGATCTAAGTTCACGAGCAACTGGACCGAAAATTCGTGTGCCAACAGGTTCATTGTTATTATTTAGAATAACAGCACTATTAGTATCGAATTGAATATAAGACCCATCTTCTCTTCTAATTGGGTAAGCTGTTCTGACAATAACTGCTTTCTTAACTTCACCTTTTTTTACCTTCCCGCCAGGTATCGCTTGTTGAACAGAAACAACAATTATGTCGCCCATACCAGCAGACATTCTTTTAGATCCACCAAGAACTTTAATACATTTAACTATTTTTGCCCCAGAGTTATCAGCAACCTCGAGCTTTGTTTGCATCTGAATCATATTCTCTCCAATTTATTTATAAATAACTTCCCACTTCTTAAGTTTTGAATATGCCTTTGATTCAATAATCTGAACTGAGTCACCAACGTTGAATTTATTTTTTTCATCATGGGCATGATATTTTTTAGTAACATTAACAAATTTTGAATATTTTTGGTGCTTGAACCTTCTAAGTACATTGACAACTACAGTTTTAGTTCCCTTATCGCTGACAACTATACCTTCCAGGCTTCTTTTAAACGATTGATTCTCCATTGTATCCCCACTTATTTATAAGAAAGAAGAGTTTTAATAATAGCTCTTTCTTTTTTTAATACCTTGATTTCATGTGGCTTTTCTAGACCACCCATTATCTTTTTCATATTTAGTGATACTAACTTTGTTCCAACTTCTTTAAGTTTCTGCTGAAGAGTATTACTGTCAAGTTTTTTTAGATCTTTAATATTCATAACATACGCCTAATCTCTTTTGAGAATTTTTGTCTTAACAGGTAATTTGTACATTGCCAATTTAAGAGCTTCTTTAGATAATTCTGAGTCTTCATGCTTTATCTCAAACATAACTCTACCAGGCTTTACAACGGCAACCCAATGCTCTGGGCTTCCTTTTCCCTTACCCATTCTTACTTCAGCAGGTTTTTTCGTTAGCACTTTATCTGGAAATATTTTAATCCAAACCTGGCCACCTCTTTTAATTTTTCTAGTCATGGCAATTCTAGCCGCTTCTATTTGTCTATTTGTCACATATCCACAACTTGTAGCCTGAATAGCAAATTCTCCAAAAGTGATTGTGTTACCCTTGTTGGCTACACCCTTCATTCTTCCTTTTTGCTGTTTTCGCCACTTAACTTTTTTTGGACTAAGCATATTATCACCTCAATTATTTAAAAATTTCGCCTTTATACACCCAAACCTTAACCCCAATAATTCCATACGTGGTCTTGGCTTCGGCTGTATTGTAATCAATATCAGCACGTAAAGTATGCAAAGGAACTTTTCGCTCACTATACCCTTCAGCTCTTGCCATTTCCGCGCCACCAAGTCGACCTGAAGTTCGTACGCGAATACCTTTTACACCTGCCCTAAAAGCATTTTGCATAACCTTTTTCATCGCTCTTCTAAAAGCAACCCTTTTTTCCAACTGTTGTGCAATATTTTCAGCAATTAGCTTAGCCTCCGCGTCGGGTCTTTTAACCTCACTAATATTAAATATTACGTTATCCCTAACGAACTTATTTAAATCATTCCTGATCTTATCAATTCCTGCACCCTTCTTGCCTATAGCAACTCCAGGTTTTGCAGTACTAACAGTAATCTTAACAACTCCTGAACTTCTAGAGATTTCAGTTTTAGCTACCGCAGCATTCTTGAGGTTTTTCTCAATGTAGTTTCTGATTTTTATATCTTCTCCGAGAGAGTTTTTATAATCAGTTTTAGAGTACCAGCTTGATTGCCAATCTTTAATATAACCCAGTCTAAATCCATAAGGATGTACTTTTTGTCCCATATTTCCTACTTTTCTGTTAGGCTAAGAGCCACGTTACTAGTTCGTTTTCTAATCCTAAATGCCCTTCCTTGTGCCCTAGGTTGAACTCTCTTAAGGGTCTTTCCTTCATCGATAAATATTTTTCCAATGACAAGATTTTCTACATCTAAGTTCTTATCGTTAGCAGCAATAGTTAGACCACTATTTAAAAGCTTATAAAGCATAAGACTTATTTCTTTCTTTTCACTAAACCTAAGAAGCCTAGAAGCGTATGATGCTTTTTTCCCTCTTATTAGGTCTGCTACTTTTCTAACTTTATGTGCAGATATTCCTACATTATTACATTTAACCATTACTTCCATTATTTTTTCCCCTTCTTATCAGCCCCATGACCATAATAAGTTCTTGTAGGTGAAAACTCTCCGAGTTTATGACCAATCATGTTATCAGTGACATAAACGGGAATAAACTTCTTTCCATTATGAACGGCAAAAGTAAGTCCGATAAAGTCTGGAATAATAGTAGTGCTTCTACTCCAAGTCTTAATAACTTTACCCGTACTACCTGATTCAATCGCTGAAATCGCCTTCTTTAAAAGTGACTCAGAAACAAATGGTCCTTTTTTTAATGATCTAGCCATAACTATTCCTTATTTTGTCTTCCGTCTTTTAACGATAAAAACATTTGTTCTCTTATTCTTTCTAGTCTTGTATCCTTTCGTAGGAGTACCCCAAGGAGAAACAGGGTGCCTTCCACCACTAGTCCTACCTTCACCACCACCATGCGGATGATCAACAGGGTTCATAACAACCCCTCTAACTTTTGGACGACGTCCAAGATGCCTAGACTTACCAGCTTTTCCAAAAACCTGTTGCTCGTGCTCAAGGTTTCCAACTTGACCTATAGTTGCGCGACAAACAGAAGGTACTTTACGAACTTCTCCTGATGGCAACCTAAGAAGGACGAATTTTTCTTCTTTGGCCATTATTTGAACATAACTACCTGCACTTCTTGCCAATTGTGCTCCTGCACCAGGTGACAACTCTACATTGTGAACAAGTGTACCAACAGGCATTTGGCTTAGCAGTTTTGAATTACCTACTTTTATATCAGCAGATTCACCACTGATTACTTTAGATCCCAACTCCAAGCCAGCTGGACATAAAATATAACTCTTATGTCCGTCTAGATATGTTAAAAGAGCAAGGTTTGCACTTCTATTTGGATCATAGAAAATTCCACTTACTCTAGCGGGGATGTCAATTTTATTTCTTTTGAAATCAATTATTCTGTAGCGCCTTTTTACACCACCACCTCTTCTTCGAACTGTAATCCTGCCATGATTATTTCTACCATCTGTTTTCTTAATCTTAGCAAGAAGAGACTTAAGTGGCTTTTCTTTTGAAAGTGCCTTGTCGACTAATGTTGTCATATTTCTTTTACTGGGCGTGTATGGATTATATTTTTTAATAGCCATTTGAAATCCTCTTTATCCTAAATTCCCTCAAACAATTTGATTGTTTGATCTTTGTTTACTTCAATGAAAGCTTTTTTCCAACTTGAAGACTTCTTGGTACCCTTTGCTGTCCTCTTTACTTTTCCTGGAAGAATACTTGTCTTACAAGATGTGACCTTTACATTGTAAAAACCTTCTACAGCCTGAATAATATGATTCTTGTTAGCTTTCAAATTAACCTTGAAGCAAAAGACATTTCTTTTTTCTGACAACTTACTCGCTTTTTCACTTACGATTGGTTTGATTAATATATTTTCAAGATTCATTACTTCACCAGCCTTTCTATTAATGACTCCATAGCGTCCTTCGTGATGATCAACTTTTCGTATTTAACAGTTTCATATACGCTAAAACCTTTTACTGCAGCTGTTTTTGCCCCCGGTAGATTTCTTGCCGCTCGAACCACTATATCGTCAATGCTTCCAGATACAATATACGCGTTATTACAGTTTTTCTCAGATAGTAACCTTGATATCTCTTTTGTTTTTCCAGTTAATTCGAAACCATCTACTACCAACAAATTACCTGACTGAGCCTTATCTATCAAAATCGTTTCGATTGCGGTCAACATCATTTTCTTATTAACTTTTTGCTCATATGACCTTGGAGATGGTCCAAAAGCTATTCCACCACCTGGCATTAACGGTGACCGGTTAGACCCTTGCCTGGCTCGACCAGTGCCCTTTTGCTTAAAAGGTTTAGCTCCGCCGCCCGAGACCATAGACCTGGTCTTGGTTGAATGATTCCCCTGTCTTCTATTTGCCAATGTAGCCTTAACAACTTGATGAACACTTGAAACTGAAAATGTTTCTTCATTTAAGTTAAGCTCCAACTTTTTTTCAGATGGTGTCAAATTTTTTTCAAATAAATTTACAGTAATCATTATCTACTCACTTTTCTTCGTTATTTCTAATTTCACGAAACTATTTTTATGACCTGGAACAGATCCCTTTACTAAAATATAACCAGTCTCCAAATTGAGTTCCTGAATTTTCAAGTTTTTTATTGTTTTAGTTTCACAGCCCATATGACCGGGCATTTTCTTACCTTTCCACACTCTACCTGGAGTAGCTCTATTCCCAATTGAACCCGTTGTTCTATGAAACTTAGACCCATGCGCCGCAGGCCCCCCAGAGAAACCATATCTTTTGATTACCCCAGCAAAACCCTTACCTTTTGACTTTCCCGTTATCTTTACGATGGTTCCTTTTGTAAAATTCTCTGCACTTATTTCTTCACCTAGTTTTGCGTTCTCAACGGATGAAAACTCCATCAATTTTGATGGCAGGCTATCTCCTGAAAGGTTTGCTTTTTCCAATTCAACTAACATCGGCTTATTTAATAATGATTTTCTTTTTTCATGATATCCAATTTTTACAGAGGAGTAGCCATCTACCTCTTTAGTTTTCTCTTGGACTATGAAATTTTTAATGATTTCTAACACCGTCACAGGGACGTGGTTACCATTTTGGTCAAACACTCTAGTCATTCCAGACTTTTTAGCGACAAGTTCGTTTGATACTACTGTCGTGTTTTCAGATTTCTCTTCTGACATCATTTCCTCCATTGCATCACCCACCATTCGGGATGCAGTCATGGTTGATTATTAATACTTAATTTCTACGTCAACACCTGACGACAAATCTAACTTCATCAAACTATCTACAGTTTGCTGAGTTGGATCTAATATATCTACAAGCCTCTTATGAGTTCTCATTTCGAACTGCTCTCTTGATTTTTTATCTATATGTGGCCCTCTTAGAACAGTAAACTTATTAATTTCAGTTGGTAGTGGAATTGGACCTGCTATTCTCGCTCCGGTCTCCTTCGCCGCATAAACAATTTCCTCTACAGAACTATCTAATAATTTATGATCATAAGCTCTTAATTTAATTCTTAATCTTACTGACTTCATTCATATCTCCGTTTAGTCTGGCACTTTTAAAACCTTAAATAAAAAATGTCAATCCTTTTTTATAGCTCAAAGATTAAACCCATCTTTTTTAATATATCCTTCTCTTTATTTTCCTTAATTCTCCTAAATTCTCGAAAACTCATGGAGTACTGACCTCTTCCTTTTGTTCTTGACCTTAAGTCCGTAGTATAACCAAACATTCCCTCGAGTGGCATTTCGACAACTATCTGTTCTTTCGCTGCCTGGGCTGGTTGTATTGACTTAATTAATCCATTTTTTGAGTTTAAGTCAGCTATGACATCCCCGCTAAACTCAGCCGGTGAAGTCACAATTACTTCCATAATAGGCTCCATGAGGCCTTTTTCAATGTCTAGTCTTTCAGAAAATTCTTTAAATATTAAATTGACCATTTTTCTTATATTTACCTCTTTCACACCTTCTTCAAAAATCAATTCAATAACTTCTACATTTAAACCAACCATAGGATAACCAGCAACCATACCACCTTTCGAAGACTGTAGAAATTGTTCTTTAAAAGCTACTTCTATTGATTGGAATTGCTTACTCCTTTTTTCTAAAAAGCTGATATTTATACACTCCTCCTTACTAGAAGTTATGTAGAGTTTACAGGTTATAACTTTTAATTCCTCTCCATCTATATACTCAAACCTAGTCTCTTGATTTATATCATTAAAGAATGATTCCCTGTAACTCACCTGTGGCTTTCCAACATTTACGTTAACACCATATTCTCTCTTAAGTCTGTCTACTATTATTTCAAGATGAAGCTCCCCCATTCCCCTTAAAAGAGTTTGACCCGTTTCAATATTTTTATCAACTATCAAACTAGGGTCCTCTGTAAGTAAAAAACCTAAAGAAGAGTTCAACTTCTTTTCATCCGCACTTGTTTTTGGCTCAATAGCGACAGATATAACTGGTTCAGGATATTCTAACCTGTCATATATAATTTGCGATCTAGGGTCACAAATTGTTTGACCAGTCTGAATGTTTTTAAGCCCAGCAATTGCAACTATATCCCCTGCAAACGCCTCGGATATTTCCACTCTCTTATCAGCGTGAATTTGCATTACTTTCTGAATTCTTTGCTTGGTACAGTTATTAGCATTATAAACTTGATCTCCTAATGCCAAAGAACCACTATAAACCCTACAGAAAGACAGACTGCCAACGAATGAATCATTTACTATCTTGAAAACCATTCCCGAAAATGACTCTCCGGACAAAGGAGACCTAACTATTACTTTTTCATTCTTACCAGGGGAAACTCCTTCTACCTCTCCCCTGTCAACAGGAGAGGGAAGATAATCGCAAACGGCATCTAAAACCTGCTGAACACCTTTGTTTTTAAAAGCCGAACCGCACACCACAGGTGTTACTATCGTTTTTAAAGTCAATTCTCGTATATATCTTTTCAATTTGCCAACATCGATAATATCACCATCTAAGTAAGCCTCAGCGACGTCGTCATAAAAATCTGCAACCAATTCTATAATATTATTTTTTCTCTCTACGTATAAAGAAAGTAAATCATTTGCTAAATCAACAACTGTGAACTCAGCACCATTTGTTCCGTCGATGAAAATAATCTTTTTTAAATTTAATAAATCGTAAAGGCCAATCAATTCTTCTTCATGAAAAACCGGTTCAAACAAAACAACTGTTTTTGTATTGAACTTCTCTTCTATCTGATTAATAGTTTCATTGAGGTCAGCACCCACCCTGTCCAACTTATTTACGAAACAAATTCTTGGGACATTATACTTATCAGCTTGAGCCCAAACAGTCTCAGTTTGAGGCTCAACACCTGCCACACCATCAAAGACACATATTGCACCATCCAGAACTCTAAGTGATCGCTCAACTTCAATGGTAAAGTCAACATGCCCCGGAGTATCAATAATGTTTATATCATAACCATCCCACTGGCACTTGGTGGCTGCAGCAGTAATTGTAATTCCTCTCTCCTGTTCCTGTACCATCCAATCCATTGTCGCTGCACCGTCATGAACTTCTCCAATCTTGTGATTAACGCCCGTATAATACAAAATCCTTTCAGTAGTAGTTGTTTTACCTGCATCTATATGGGCCATAATCCCTATGTTTCTAATTTTTTCCGACATAATTAGGTATCACCTTGTACAAAGCAAAAAAAAGGGCTTTCATTCGAAAGCCCTCTTAAAATCAAAAATTATTAAGTCTTACCACTTCAAATGTGCAAAAGCCTTATTTGCTTCAGCCATTTTATAGACATCCTCTCTCTTCTTTACAGATCCGCCCCTAGCATTTGCAGCATCTATAATTTCCTCGGACAATCTTTCCATCATCGATCTACCATTTCTACCACGTGCATAGTCACGAATCCATCTAATCGCGAGACTCTGTCTTCTATTAGGTCTTACCTCAACTGGAATTTGGTAAGTAGCCCCTCCAATTCTTCTACTTTTAACTTCTACTGCCGGCTTCACATTCGACAAAGCTTTTTTAAATAGCTTAAGAGGTTCTTCTCCAGTTTTTTTCTCAATTATGTCAAGGGCTCCGTAAAAAATATTTTCCGCAACAGCTTTTTTCCCACCAATCATCAAACCGTTGACGAATTTTGTTACAACTATATCTTGGAATCTAGGATCAGGTAAAACCTGTCTTACTTGTGCTCGATGTTTTCTACTCATAGTCAATCTCCTTCAGTATTAATTACTTACTCTTTTTTCGGAAAAAATTACGTCCAAAAAAAGTAAAATCACATATTATTTATTTTTTTGGTCTCTTAGCACCATACTTCGATCTACCTTGTCGCCTTTTATCAACACCTGTAGCGTCTAAAGTTCCTCTAATCGTGTGGTACCTTACACCAGGTAAGTCTTTTACTCTACCACCTCTAATAAGAACGATTGAGTGTTCTTGTAAGTTATGACCTTCACCTCCAATATAGGAAGTTACTTCAAAACCGCTTGTTAATTTTACTCTACAAACCTTTCTCATTGCTGAGTTCGGTTTTTTTGGAGTTGTAGTATAAACTCTAGTACACACACCTCTCCTTTGAGGACAGGATACAAGAGCAGGTGCTTTGGTTTTCTCGTATTTATCGGTTCTACCTTTTTTGATCAACTGGTTTATAGTAGGCATTTTTTCTCCTTAACATCTAGCAAAACAAGGGTGACACCGTCAGTATCACCTTTGTATCACAATCACAATACATTTTTAAAAATTTAAAGAAAATTCACTAGAACTAGAGTCCATAGGTAAATCAAGAGGCTCAGTTGCCACTGCATCATAGTCCTTGTAACTATAAATACCAGAACCAGCCGGAATCAGACGGCCCATTATAACATTTTCCTTTAAACCACGAAGAAGGTCTTCCTTCCCTTCCAGAGCAGCCTGCGTGAGGACTTTTGTCGTCTCCTGAAATGACGCAGCTGAAATGAACGAGTCTGTCGTAAGCGAGGCTTTTGTAATCCCTAACAACACAGGTCTACCTTGCGCTAGGTCCTCCTCTCCTTCTAAGAGTTCTTTATTTGTATCCTCAAGCTCCCACTTCATAACCGAGTCACCAACTACATAATAGCTATCCCCAGGGTTAGTAATTTCAACTTTTTTCAACATCTGCGAAACAATTACTTCAATGTGTTTATCATTAATCTTTACACCCTGAAGTCTATACACTTCTTGAATTTCATCTACAATATATCTAGCCAAGGCTTTTACACCCATAACTCTCAAAATATCATGAGGGTTTGAAGGTCCATCCATTATAGGTTCACCAGCTCTGATGTAGTCACCTTCGTTTACAATTACATATCTACCTTTTGGAATACTATAAGTAACAGAGTCAGTACCATCGTCAGATTTAATAATAATTCTACGATTACCTCTTAGTTCCGGTCCAAACTCTATTGTTCCGGAAATATCCGCAATCTGAGCAGCCAGAGCAGGCTTTCTCGCCTCAAATAATTCTGCAACTCTAGGTAAACCACCTGTAATATCTTTTGTTTTAGTAGTCTCCCTTTGAACCTTCGCAATAGCAGAACCAATATTAACATCGTCTCCATCATTTACAACAATCAAAGAACCAACAGGCAACCTATATGATGCTTTTCGGCTCGTCCCCTCAACTGTGATGATTTCTCCGTTTAAATCAGAAATACTTACCCTTGGCTGCATTGAAGGGTCTTTACTTTCAATTACCAATTTATGCGTAACACCCGTAACTTGATCAACTTGCTCTGAAACCGTTTTACCTACAACAAGATCCTCGAAGACAATTCGACCAGATGTCTCAGTTAATATTGGAAGCGCAAACGGGTCCCATTCAATTATGGAGTCACCAACGCTAACTTCGTCACCTTCTCCGAAAAGAATAGTTGCTCCATAAACTGCAGGGTAACGCTCCTTTTCCACACCTTGTTTTGTTTTGATGATGATCTCACCAGTTTTGTTCATAATAATAGTTTTGCCATCTTCAACTGTACAAGTTTTGACATTATCAAGGACAACAAGACCTGCGGTTTTAACTTCGGTTTTGTTAACCTGGGCACCAGCCGAGGCTGTCCCCCCTACGTGAAAGGTTCTCATTGTTAGCTGAGTACCTGGTTCACCAATAGACTGAGCAGCAATAACCCCTACTGTTTCTCCAACTGAAACTAAACCACCTCTTGCGAGGTCTCTACCGAAACAAGTAGAACAAAATCCATGACGCTCATTACACGTCAACACAGATCTAACTTTTATTTGATCCACCTCATTATCTATAAGAGTATCCATGTCTTTTTCTGATAATAGGTGCCCTATCTCAAACAATATTTTACCATCTACAGACATAACAGGACTGACGACAACTCTTCCCATCGCTCTTTCTGCGACGTGCTCTACAACTTCACCTGACTCAATCCTTGAGGTAAGGATAATTCCATCAGTACTATCGCAATCTTCAGAGCGAATAATTCCATCTTGAGCAACATCAACAAGTCTTCTAGTTAAATATCCAGAGTTAGCCGTTTTAAGAGCTGTATCCGCGAGACCCTTTCTAGCTCCGTGAGTAGAAGCAAAGTACTGAAGAACACTCAAGCCCTCTCGAAAGTTCGATGTAATAGGTGTTTCAATGATTTCGCCACTAGGCTTGGCCATCAAACCTCTCATACCGGCTAATTGGGAAATCTGTGCCCTGGAGCCTCTGGCGCCACTATCTGCCATCATGAAAAGACTATTGAAGGAAGGAGCATCTACTTTTTCTGAACTAGAATCTTCATCTTCGAAGGTATCTGTTGAAATCTTGTCAATCATTACCTTCGTAAGTTTTTCATTGGTCTGAGACCAGACATCAACTACTTTATTATATCTTTCACCATTAGTGATAGAACCTTCGTTATACTCATCAACGATTCTAGCAACCTCATCATATGCCTCTTGTAGAATTGAGTCCTTTTCAGATGGGATCATCATATCTTTCACATTGATTGATATACCAGCTTTGGTTGCGTACTGATAACCTAGCCTCATCAATGAATCAGCTAATAAGACAGTATCTTTCTCTGAACCAACTCTATAGGCTTTATCTATTAAGGCACCCAAAGATTTTTTATCTAATACTTTATTTATATCTGAATAAAACAATGTCGTAGGCAATATATCATGCAAAAAAGTACGACCCACAGTTGTCTCGATCAATTTTCCGTTTATTCTTACATTTACTGGTGCTTGTAGGTGAAGGTTGCCTGAGTGAAAAGCAAATTGCGCTTCTTCTTTTGAAGAATAAGTGTTGCTATGCCCTGGAGCAAAAGGTCTCAATCTTGTCATATAATATAGCCCAAGAACAATATCCTGCGAAGGAACAATTATTGGAGTTCCATCTTTAGGTGATAATATATTGTTAGTAGACATAGCGAGAATACGACATTCAATCTGAGCCTCAAGAGAAAGAGGTACGTGAACCGCCATCTGATCTCCGTCAAAGTCGGCATTAAAAGCTGTACAAACTAAAGGATGAAGCTGAATTGCCTTACCTTCGATAAGTACAGGCTCAAAGCCTTGAATCCCAAGTCTGTGAAGGGTAGGAGCACGGTTTAGTAACACAGGATGCTCCTGCACGACTTCCTCTAGGATGTCCCAAACCTCTTGTTTTTGCAGATCCACCATTCTTTTGGCTACTTTAATTGTTGTACAGTGCCCTTTCTCAATAAGTTTGTTGTAAATAAAAGGTTTAAAAAGCTCTAATGCCATCAACTTTGGCAATCCACATTGATGTAATCTCAGACTAGGCCCAACAACAATAACGGATCGACCAGAGTAATCAACTCTTTTACCTAATAAGTTTTGTCTAAAACGCCCTTGCTTACCTTTGAGCATGTCTGTCAGTGACCTTAACGGTCTCTTGTTAGCTCCTGTAAATACTTTTCCTCTCCTACCATTGTCAAAAAGTGCATCAACTGATTCTTGAAGCATTCTTTTTTCATTCCTAATTATAATTTCAGGTGCGTTTAATTCTTTTAATCTTCTAAGTCGATTGTTTCTATTAATAACCCTTCTGTATAAATCGTTTAGGTCGGATGTGGCAAATCGGCCAGCCTCAAGAGGGACAAGGGGTCTCAAGTCAGGAGGTAATACAGGTATGATATCCATCATGAACCAATCAGGTCTATTGTCTGACTTGAGCATTGACTCAACAACCTTCAATCTTTTAATAATTTTTACTCTATTAGATTCTGTTGTAGCGGCTTTAAGTCCTCTTCTAAGTTCTTTGTTTTCAATATCTAAATCTAAACTCTTGAGAATAGACTTAATAGTTTCTCCACCCATTCCAGCTTCAAAATCAATTCCAGCTTCTTTAAGCTCGGTATATTGTTGCTCTGTTAAAACCTTACCTACTTCAAGTCCGCCTTCTGCATCATGGCTTGCTGAGCTTGTGACAATGAATGCTTCATAATAAAGAACTTTTTCAAGTTCTTTAAGGGAAAGGTTTAAAAGTGCACCTAGTCTTGAAGGTAAAGACCTTAAAAACCAAATATGCGCAACAGGTGATGCAAGTTCGATGTGCCCATTTCTCTCTCTTCTAACTTTGGATAAAGTGACCTCTACTCCACACTTCTCACAAACAACGCCTCTGTGTTTCATTCTTTTGTATTTACCACAAATACATTCATAATCCTTTATAGGGCCAAAGATCTTAGCACAAAACAAACCATCTTTTTCAGGCTTAAAAGTTCTGTAATTAATTGTTTCAGGTTTTCTGACTTCTCCAAAAGACCACTCTCTAATAGTTTCTGGTGATGCCATCTTAATAGATATCCCATTTACGCTGATTGGATCTTTCGGTTTGTCAAAAAAGTTTAAAAGGTCTTTCATTTTATGTCCTATTTAAGAATTTAATTTAAAGTTTCTTCTTCTTTAGATTCCTCAAGCTTAACGTCCAAGCATAAAGCCTGCAGCTCTCTTATCAAAACGTTAAAAGATTCTGGAAGCCCTGGCTCTAATACTTGCTCACCTTTTACAATTGATTCATACATTCTCGTCCTTCCAATTACATCGTCAGATTTAACTGTTAGAAATTCCTGAAGGGTATGAGCAGCTCCATATGCCTCAAGAGCCCAGACCTCCATTTCTCCAAGCCTTTGACCACCAAATTGAGCCTTCCCACCTAACGGCTGTTGGGTGACAAGTGAGTAAGGACCTGTAGAACGTGCATGAATTTTTTCATCAACAAGATGATGTAATTTCAGCATATACATCTGACCAACAGTGACATCCTCAGAAAATGCATCTCCTGTTCTGCCATCAAATAAAGTGGTTTTACCATTCTTCTCAAGGTCAGCTAAGCTTAGCATCTCCTCAATATCAAGTTCGGAGGCACCATCAAAAACTGATGTTGAAAATCTAACCCCTGTTGCAAGCTTTTTAGCTACGCCAATCACTTTATCGTCGGAGGCTGATTTGAGCCACTGCTTTACTTCATCAGTTTTATATATAGCAAAAATAAAATCTTTTATTTCATTAATTTCTTTTTGCCTCTCTAGCATTATTCGGAATTTTTCTCCTAGACCTCTACCAGCCCAACCTAAATGTAGTTCGAGTAATTGACCAATATTCATTCTAGATGGGACACCCAAGGGGTTCAGCACTATCTCAACAGGAGAACCATCAGCAAGATATGGCATATCCTCTTTAGGTAAAACATTAGAAATAACACCCTTGTTTCCGTGTCGACCTGCCATTTTGTCACCAGGCTGAAGCTTTCTTTTGATAGCCACATAAACAATAATTTTCTTGATAACACCTGGAGCAAGTTCATCTCCACGATGAAGTTTCGCTATTTCCTCATTTGTTTTAGTTTTTACTCTGGTAATCTTGTTCCTAACGTCACCAAAGAATTCACTTAATTCTTCTTCTTTAGAAATTTCCAGTGGTAAATAGCCTATTAGCTCAAATGGGATATTTTTTAACGTATTAAAATCTAGAGTACTGCCTTTGGGGAGAAGCTCTGCCTGACCGTCTTCGGAGACCAACTTATCTGTTGTTTTGGCTCCATCAAGAAGCTTCGCGATAGTCATCAATGAAGAGACTTTAATAGCATTAATTTCAATCTGCTCATCTCTTCTTAGTAATGAGGATTGCTCTTCAATAATCTCTCTGGAGCGAGAGCAAATTTCTACGCCTTCGCGAGTGTAAACTTTTGCATCAACAACTGTACCTCGAACACTAGAAGGGACTCGCAAGCTAGTATCCTTAACGTCACCAGCCTTATCACCAAATATTGCTTTTAGTAATTTCTCCTCAGGACTTAATTGAGATTCACTCTTTGGAGTAATTTTACCAGCAAGTAAATCTCCAGGCTTTATTATTGCACCAACACGAATCACACCTGCATCATCCAAGTCTTTAAGTGACTCTTCCGAAACATTTGGTATATCTCTTGTAATCTCTTCTTTACCAAGCTTCGTGTCCCTAGCTTCAACCTCAAAACTTTCGATATGAACAGAAGTAAATATATCTCTTGCCAGTAACTCCTCGGATATTAAAATAGAATCTTCATAGTTGTATCCGCCCCACGGCATAAATGCGACTAGAACATTTTGCCCTAACGCCAAGTCTCCATACTGGGTTCCAGGACCATCGGCAAGTACAGAGCCTTTTTCAACACGATCGCCTTCTTTAACAAGAGCCTTTTGGTTATTACAGGTGTTTTGATTTGTTCTTTGATATTTAACAAGCTTATATATATCAACGCCTGAATCATTTCCTGAGGTAACGTCTCTTTGAACAACGATACGATTACTATCAACAAATATAACCTTTCCATTAGCCTTTGCAGTAAGAATTGCGCCAGAGTCTAAGGCAACAACCTTTTCGACACCTGTCCCAACAATAGGAGCATCTGTTCTAACAACAGGTACAGCCTGTCTCATCATATTAGAGCCCATAAGAGCTCTGTTGGCATCATCATGTTCCAAAAACGGAATTAAGGAAGTCGCTATTGAAATCATTTGAGTTGGAGCTACATCCATTAACTCGACTTCATTTGCTTCAACTAAAGCAAAGTCACCTGCTTTCCTAGCAGGAACTTGATTACCAACAAGTCTATCTTCATCAATATGTGATGCATCCAGCTGCGCAATGGTCTTTCCACTTTCTTCAAATGCTGTAAAGTACTTAACCTTGTCCGTAAGTTTTTGAGTTTCATCTACAACTCTATATGGTGTTTCGATAAAACCATACTCAGAAACTTTAGCATATGTCGCCAAAGAAGTAATCAAACCAATATTAGGTCCTTCAGGGGTTTCAACTGGACACATACGACCATAGTGAGTGCTATGCACGTCACGAACCTCAAACCCTGCTCTTTCTCTAGTAAGCCCCCCTGGGCCTAGCGCGCTTAACCTTCTTTTATGAGTAACTTCTGATAATGGATTAGTCTGGTCCATGAATTGAGATAACTGAGAAGAACCAAAAAATTCTTTCACTGCGGCTGCCACAGGTTTTTGATTAACTAAATCATATGGCATCATGGTTTCAATTTCTTGAATGGCCATTCTCTCTTTAACAGCTCTTTCCATCCTAACTAAGCCAACCCGGAATTGATTTTCAAGAAGCTCTCCAACAGCTCTAACTCGCCTATTTCCAAGATGGTCAATATCATCAACTCGACCTTTTCCATTGTTGAGCTCAACAAGATACTTCATTGTAGTTAAAATATCATCTTTGGTGAGTACTGTATCTTCAACAGGAGTATTTAAACCGAATTTATAATTAATTTTCATACGACCAACTCTACTTAGGTCGTACCTATCGGGATCAAAAAACAAACTATCGAACAGACTTGAGGCAGCTTCAACCGATGGTGGCTCGCCAGGTCTTATTCTTTCAAAGATTTTAATTAATGCATCTTCAGTCGAATCTGTTTTATCAAGTAACAATGTGTTTCTGATTTGATCACCATAATTGATCATATCGATGTATAGTGTATTTATTTCGGTGATCCCGGAGGAAAGAAAATCTTGAATTTTTGATTCACTAAGCGCTTCATTCGATAAACAAATTACTTCACCAGTATTCTCATCAAAAATATCCTCTGACACTACTTTCCCAATGATCTCTTCTGTTGAGATAGGAAGAGATTCAACACCTGCGGAACGTAACTTTTCTATAGAATTTTTAGTAAACTTTTTTCCTTTCTTAACCAAAATCTTGCCTGAGGAAGGATCTAGGATATCAGCAGTAGCCCTTGTTCCACTCAGAAGAGTAAAGTCAACTGTTCTTTCATGATTTCCGTCTTTTGCTAGAGTGACTTTTTCTTTATTGTAAAAAAGATCAAGGATTTCTTGAGTAGAGTAACCTAAAGCTTTCAAAACAACAGAAGCATGCAACTTCCTCTTTCTGTCAATTCGAGCAAACAAGATGTTTTTATGATCAAACTCGAAGTCAAGCCATGATCCTCTATGAGGAATGATTCTGGCTGAGTATAGTAATTTTCCAGAGCTGTGCTTCTTACCACTATCATGTTCAAAAATAATCCCAGGACTTCTATGAAGCTGAGACACAATAACTCTTTCAGTTCCATTGTATATAAATGAGCCCGTTTCAGCCATCAAAGGAAGGTTGCCAAGGTAAACCTCTTGCTCTTTTATCGAAGAAACTGTTTTAGATTCATTTCCATCTTTATCTACGTTTACATCGAAGAAAACGAGACGAACAACAACTTTTAAAGGTGCTTCGTAGGAAAGACCCCTCTCTCTACACTCTTTTAGTGAATATTTAGGTGGCTCGAAGGAGTACGAAACATATTCCAAAGAGACCGTTTTATTGAAATCCATGATCGGAAAGACGGACTGAAAGACAGAATGTAGTCCAATGTTCTTCCTGTTACTATGAGGAACATCTTTTTGCATAAATTCTTCATAGCTCTGAATTTGTAAATTCATCAATGGTGGTGTGTTGATAATAGATTCGTGTGTAGAGAATGATTTTCTAAACCATTCGTTGTCTGCGAAAACCTTAGTCATTGAGAGGTCCCCTGATAGAATATAAATAATAAAAACCTGGTAGAATGAATACCATTCTACCAGGACATAGGTCTAGTAAAAAATAAATTACTTAAGCTCTGCTTTTGCTCCAGCCGCCTCAAGTTTTTTCTTGATTTCTTCAGCTTCAGCTTTTTCGATACCTTCTTTTACAGATTTAGGAGCACTTTCAACAAGCTCTTTGGCTTCTTTCAAGCCAAGACCAGTAATACCTCTAATCTCTTTAATTACATTGATTTTCTTCGCCCCTGCTTCCGCTAGCACAACTGTGAATTCAGTCTGCTCAGCAGCAGATTCACCAGCAGCAGCAGCTGCAACAGCAACTGGTGCTGCTGAAACACCAAATTTCTCTTCTAATTCTTTCACTAAGTTTGCCACATCAAGTACTGACATGCTTGAAATGTGATCAACAATTTGTTCTGTAGTTAAGCTCATATAAACTCCTTAATTATTTATAATTTATGATTCTGTTTCTTCTTTTTGCTCTTTAATTGCATTAAGAACTCTTGCAAAGGCACCAATAGGTGCATTGAAAGTTGCAAGTAACGTTGCAAGCATCTGATCCTTGCTTGGTAGATTCGCGAGAGTTATTAACTCTTCCGGGCTTAATAGCTTGCCTTCAAGAAAACCAGCCTTTAAAGAAACAAGGTTTTCAGAGTTTTCTCCTGCTTTCTTCAAACATTTCGCTACTGCTGCAGCATCATCCGAAGCAAAAGCAACAGCATGTGGACCCTTAAGATCTTTAAACGCTTTCTCAGCTGCTGAACCTTCTGATGCTAGTCGAAACAAAGTATTTCTACTTACCGAAATACTTCCTCCAACTTCACGTATCTGCTTTCTGAGTTCTACTGCATCATTGGAGCTAAGCCCAACAAGATTAGTCAAAAAAACAGCGCTTGCGGAATTCATTTTTTCTCTAAGATCAGAAACTAACTTAGTTTTTTCAGCTCTATTTAACATTCATACCTCCTTTAAAAGATTATGGAGGGAGATTTCAGGCAGGATTTATTTGAATACCGACCTTCTTCAACCCCTAATGGCTACGCCATATTTAATAATTCATTTGTATCAACAGAAATCCCTGGTCCCATGGTCGTGCTAACAGACACTGATTTCAAATATGTCCCTTTTGCACTCGCAGGTTTTGCTTTTAAAATAGCAATAATTAAAGCAGAGAGATTTTCTTTTAGCTTTGTTTCTTCAAAAGATTTTTTACCAAAAGACACATGAACAATACCATTTTTTTCTGTTCTATATTCGACCTTACCAGCCTTTTGTTCTGCAACGGCTTTGTCTACATCTCTTGTTACTGTACCAAGTTTCGGATTAGGCATTAGACCTCTAGGCCCTAAGACCCGACCAATCTTTCCAAGCTTACCCATCATTTCAGGAGAGGCAATTACTCGATCAAAATCTAACCAACCACCTTGAATCTTTGTAACAATATCATCTCCACCAACAAAGTCTGCTCCAGCTTTTTCGGCTTTTTCAATGTTGTCTCCTGAGGTTATAACACATACTCGAACATTTTTACCTGTACCAGCAGGTAGTGCAATAGCCCCACGAATCATCTGATCTGCATGCCTAGGATCTACGCCAAGTCTAAAAGCAACATCCAATGTTTCATCAAATTTAGCGAAAGATACATCCTTTGCTAACTTTAATGCCTCATCTATGGAGTAAGATTTATCAAGGTTTATCTTAGTTAAGGCTTCTGAAAACTTTTTACTTCTTTTTTTCATTTTTTCTCCGGTAATAGCGACTAGTAAGGTCTTCCGTTAATAATAATTAGTAGTCTTTTTTAAGACCCATCGAACGAATTGATCCTTCAATAGTTCTCATGCCTGCCTCAAGGCCAGCAGCGGTCAAATCTGGCTTTTTTATTTCAACAATTTCTTCAACTGTTTTTTGAGATACTTTACCAGCTACCTCGTGACCAGGCTTATTAGCCCCACTTTTTAGTTTTAACTTGTCTTTTAGCAAATAAGACGCTGGTGCTGTCTTGGTAACAAAAGAAAAAGACCTATCGTTATAAACAGTAATAATGGTTGGTAAGATCATCCCATTATCTTTTTGTGTTTTTGCGTTAAACGCTTTGCAAAACTCCATTATATTTACCCCTTTTTGACCAAGAGCTGGACCAATTGGTGGTGATGGATTTGCTTTTCCTGCCTGAATTTGTAATTTAATAAACCCTGTTACTTTTTTTGCCATTTTTCCTGACTCCTAACTAAATCTTTTCTACTTGGCTGACATCTAGTTCTACTGGCGTAGGCCTTCCAAATATAGAAACATTTACTTTTAATTTACCTTTTTCACTTACTGTTTCTACTGTTCCTACAAAGGTGGCAAATGGTCCTTCTGTCACCTTAACAGAATCACCTTCAACAAATGAGAAGGAAGTTCTTGGTTTTTTGGCCCCACCTTCCACTTGTCCTAGCATGTACTCTGCTTCCTCGTCGGTTATTGGCGAAGGGTTATTTGTTGTACCCCCGACAAAACCAGATACTTTGTCAGTATTCTTCACAAGGTGCCAGGTTCTATCATTCATAATCATCTTTATCAAGACATAGCCTGGGAAAAATTTCTTTTTAATCGTTCTTTTTTTACCACCAGCATTGGTGATTACTGTTTCTTCAGGGACAAATACTCTTGAAAAATACTCACTTAATTTTAAATTCGTAATTCTCTCTTTAATAGCCTGGGCAACTTTATTTTCTTGTCCTGTTACAGTCCTTGCAATATACCATTTGAAGTTATTGTCATCAACTGATTCTTCATTTAGGTCGTTGTCGTTTGTGCTTTCAACAATTTGACCTTCTGTCTTGGTATTTGTTTCAGTATTTTCTGAATCTGAAGTCATTATAATTCCTTAGTAAGTTAACTCTAAAAGCTTTTGAAAGGTAAAATCCAAAAGAACAAAAATCCCACTCACGATCGAAACTGCTATCATAATTCCGATAGTAAGTTTTAAAACTGTATTTTTTTCAGGCCATATAACTTTTTGAAGCTCATTATATACCTCATCCATATGTGATACTGCCTTTGTGTTTTTAGTAACAAGGAAGTAAGTCACAATACCTAATAACACACCTACAACCTGCTTTAGGACTGTAAAGGAAGTTATTGATGCCTCTAAATCAAACCATTCTGATAATTGCTCAAGAAACCTTATTGATATGAATCCAATTAGTACTGAATTTATAGCAACAAACGAGTTAACCCATTTTTTACCATTTTTAGCAGATAGGTAGCCCACAAAAACCTCTCTTAAAGATACCATTTAAAACAATAAGGAAATATGCGCGATCAGTCTCTGTTTGTCTAGTCTAAGCTTTGATGGAATTCAATTTATTTTAAAGAACTGGCGGGCGCAGTAGGACTCGAACCTACAACCTACGGATTTGGAATCCGCCGCTCTACCAATTAGAGCTATACGCCCGAAAAAAAGTGGCCGGAGAATTCCGGCCACTAAAACACTAAAATATTAAAAATTATTCTAGAATATCAGATACAGTACCAGCTCCAATCGTTCTACCACCTTCACGGATAGCAAAACGTAGACCTTTTTCCATTGCAATTGGTGTAATCAATTCAACAGAAAAATCTGTATTATCACCTGGCATTAACATTTCAACACCTTCGTTTAGAGTGATGTCACCAGTAACGTCAGTAGTTCTGAAATAAAATTGAGGTCTATAACCTTTGAAAATTGGAGTGTGTCTTCCACCTTCCTCTTTTGTTAAAATATAAACTGAACACTTAAATTTCTTATGAGGCTTAACAGTTCCCGTCTTGATCAAACATTGACCACGCTGAACATCTTCTCTTTTTGTTCCTCTTAGTAAAAGACCAACATTATCACCTGCCTGACCTTCATCTAATAATTTTCTGAACATTTCAACACCAGTAACTGTTGTTTTTTGAGATTCTTTAATACCTACGATTTCAATCTCTTCACCAACTTTTACGATACCTCTTTCAATTCTACCTGTAACAACAGTTCCTCTACCTGAAATAGAAAAAACATCTTCAACTGGCATCAAGAAATCTTTATCAACGTCTCTTGCTGGAGTTGGGATATACTCATCAACTCTGTCCATTAATTCTAAAACTTTTTCTCTACCAATATTTGCATCTCTGTTTTCAACTGCAGCCAAAGCTGAACCAGCAACAATAGGGATATCATCTCCAGGGAATTCATATTCGCTAAGTAATTCTCTGATTTCCATTTCAACTAACTCAAGTAGCTCTTCATCATCTACCTGATCAACTTTATTCATAAAAACAACTAGAGCTGGAACACCAACCTGACGTGCGAGAAGAATATGTTCTCTAGTCTGAGGCATTGGGCCATCAGCAGCAGATACAACAAGAATACCACCGTCCATTTGCGCAGCACCAGTGATCATGTTTTTTACATAGTCAGCGTGACCCGGGCAATCAACGTGTGCGTAGTGTCTCTTTTCTGTTTGGTACTCAATATGAGCAGTATTAATTGTAATACCTCTCGCTTTTTCCTCTGGTGCAGAATCGATGTCTGCATAACTTTGAGACTCTCCACCAAGTTTTTCGGCTAACGTCATTGAGATTGCAGCTGTTAATGTTGTTTTACCGTGGTCAACATGGCCAATTGTACCAATGTTAACATGCGGCTTCGAACGATCAAATTTTTCTTTTGCCATTTTTAACTCCTAAAATATTGGTAAGACACCAAAATATACAAATCGATTATTTAATATACCTTCTAGATTATTGCGTCAACAATATGTAGATTAATTATGGAAGGTTCTTGAAATAAAAATTTACTTTAAAGAGAATTAGGATTGAAATTTAAACTGGAGCTCACGACGGGAATTGAACCCGTGACCTCTCCCTTACCAAGGGAGTGCTCTACCACTGAGCCACGTGAGCGAACTTAATATAAAAAAATGGAGCGGGCGACGCGATTCGAACGCGCGACATCCAGCTTGGAAGGCTGGCACTCTACCAACTGAGTTACACCCGCATAGGTACTTGGTGGTGGCGAGAGATGGATTCGAACCATCGAAGGGAAACCCCGTCAGATTTACAGTCTGATGCCTTTGGCCGCTCGGCAATCCCGCCCCATAATTAAACAAACAAAAAGAATGGAGCTGGTTATAGGACTTGAACCTACGACCTGCGGTTTACAAAACCGCTGCTCTACCAACTGAGCTAAACCAGCGTCTACTGTTCATCAACTAGGAGGGAGTTATAAAACCTTATTTCTGATTAAGCAAGAGATAAAGCTATTTTGTTCCAAAAAATTTTTCCATTGCGACCGCCGCTGCGACAGATACATTTAGGGACTTTATCCTTCCCTGACTTGTTAAAGATGTGAAATGTTTAATTTGCCTTGAGACTGCATTCGAAATTCCTTTCTCCTCATTTCCCAAAACAAGCAATACGTTTTTGTCTGTTAATTGATCGTCAAAGCGCTCATCCGATGAGTGCTCAGAAAAGCCAATCGCAATGCCATTTAACTCATTAAATCTTGAGATAAACCTTGATAAATTACTCACAGTAAAAACAGGAACATGTTCCGCTGCTCCACTTGCAATCCTAAAAAAACTTGGTGAAAAACCAGATGAACTTTTCCCTGGCATAACCACTGCGTCTACACCATAGAAAGATGCTGTTCTTAATACAGCTGCCGCATTTTGTGGGTCTGTTACTTGGTCGAGACAAAGTACTTTTTTTCTATTTCCTCTTCCTAAATCATCAAACAATTTTCCTATTGGAACAAATGGTACTCTTGATGCAACCAAAAATATATTTCCAGGAACTCTACTAAATTTAAATCCATAACTTTTAAAAATTTTTTCTGCCTCTTGCTGAAGTATATGGCTACTTCTTACTATTTCAACCTCTACAGAATTTAATACTTCTCTAATTTCGGGGTATGCTTTTTTCAAATCTTCAATAGCACCTTCAACACCAATTAAATTATTTTCTAATCTCTCACTATTTAAAAGCGCCTCCACAATTGAATGAGCACCAATTATCAAATCCTTAGACATAATTTTCCTTTATTAAGCAAGAGACGGAAGTACGAAACCCTCAATATCATAAATCTTCTCGCTGATATCCGTTAAATCCGAAATTTTCACAATTTCATAGTGTCTCTTATCAGCCAAAACTTTTCGACAAAGTTGATTATTTAAATAATGACCCGCTTTATGTGACTTAACACTTCCAGCAATAGGGTAACCAAGTAAACTAAGGTCCCCAATAGTATCTAAAACTTTATGACGTATAAATTCGTCTTTAAACCGAAGGCCCTCTGAGTTTAGCACCTTAAAATCATCGAGCACTATCGCATTTTTTAAAGAACCACCCTTAACGAGACCCTTGTCTCTAAGAGAGTCAACATCTCGCAGCAAGCCAAATGTTCTTGCTCTAACAATTTTTTCAATAAAAGAACTAGAACTAAAATCAAATTGAAACTTTTGATCACCTATAATTGGATGATTGAAGCTAATTGAAGATTCGATATTGAATCCAACGCACGACTCTATATAAGCCCACTTATCTAAATGTCTAACTGTTACTTTTTCTTTAATAACTATGACATTTTTTTCTTTTGGTAAATTTTGAACGCCCGCTTGCCTAAGTAAATACAAAAATGAAGCTCCTGAGCCATCCATTATTGGTACTTCAGGTCCATTGATTTCACATAAAACATTATCAATTCCCAATGCGTAAAGCACAGAAAGTAAATGTTCAACAGTTTGTATAGAGCTTAAACCGCTTCCAATCGATGTATTGTTCTCAGTAACTCCAACAGTTAAGGCATCTGCTTTTAATATTTTTGAATTATTTAAATCTGAACGTTGAAAACATACACCACTGTCACATGGCATAGGCTTTAGACATAAAGTAATCTTCTTTCCAGAGTGTAACCCAACACCTGTAACTGAAACACTTTTACTGACTGTCCGCTGATATACTTTCAAATTTAACCCTTGAAAACCCCTTAAGGTGATTTGAGCTACACTAAGTCTTATATCATAGCAAATTAATTATCTCAGGTTTGAAAAACTTATGCGCAACACGTCATTTTTTTCCCAATATCAAGACCTCTAACTAGATAAGTGATCTTTTGCCATTTCAGTAATCTCTCTACCTCGAGGCGTACGACGAAGAAAACCAATCTTTAATAAAAATGGCTCATAGACATCTTCAAGCGTCCCTCTGTCCTCATTTAAAGTCGCACAAAGACTTTCTATCCCGACAGGGCCACCACCATAAAATTCATTTATAACCATCAAAATCTTCCTATCCATCCTATCAAGTCCAAGAGAATCAACCTCCATAAGACTCAAAGATTTAGATACTTCTTCTTCAGTAATAACTGATTTTTTTTCAACGATTGCAAAGTCACGAACCCTTCTAAGTATTCGATTGGAAATCCGAGGAGTTCCTCTGGAACATTTACTTATCTGAGCAGCGGCACCACTCGACATCTCAAGCTTTAGCTTTTTCGTATTTTCCTTAACTATTAATGAAAGCTCCTCATCTGTATAAAAATCATAGTGAAAGCTTGCCAAGAATCGATCCCTTAAAGGCCTTGAAAGTAACCCCGACCTGGTCGTAGCACCTATCAAAGTAAAAGGAGATATATCTATCTGCATCGTTCTTGCCGATGGCCCCTGGCCGATAACTAAGTCCAACCGGTAATCCTCCATCGCTGAGTAAAGGATCTCTTCAATTGATATATGCATTCGATGAATTTCATCAATAAATAGGACATCTTTTGGCTGTATATTTGTGAGAATCGCGGCAAGATCTCCCTTTTTTTCAATCGCTGGCCCTGATATTACATGTAATGTTGAACCAATTTCTTTAGCAATCAAGTGAGCTAAGGACGTCTTCCCAAGACCAGGAGGGCCTGAAAGTAACATATGGTCAGCAGCAACATTTCTAAGCTTTGAAGACTCCACCATTATCTCTACATTTTTAACAATGTTTTTTTGACCAACAAACTCTCCAAAGTTTTTGGGTCTAAGGCTATCCTCGTGAATATACTCTTCATTTTCAATTAATTCTGGCTCTAAAATTTTTCTTTCCTCAAACATGAATTATAATCCTTTCAAAACCATCTGTATCAATTCCTCTGAAGAACTAATATTTGAGGCCTTCATTGCTGAAGATATAATTGGCAGTATTTCTGACTCCTTAAAACCGAGATCTTTACACGCCATTAATGTATCCTGAACAAATATTTCATTATTTCGTTGTGATAAAATAACTATATCGTCTGAGTTAGTAAGAAGACTTTTCTCCTCATCGCATGTTAACTCGTTCTCATTTTTTACAAAACTGCTATCATGAACCCAAGTTAACTTAGTAATTTTTACTTGAAGATCTAATATAATCTGGGATGCTGCTTTGTTTCCTATACCAGGTGCAGTGCTTAAAAGTTTTTTATTTTCAAACGATATTGCATCAAGAATGTTTTTAAAGCCTAGTGAGTTTACCAACGAAAAAGCTGATTTAGAACCAACTCCTTTAACTGAGCAAAGTAAATCAAACATTTCCAAGTCCTTTACCGACTCAAAGCCATAAAGATCTTGTCCGTTTTCCCTGAATGTCTGAGCAGTGAAAAGAAAAATCTTTGAATTATGTTCTAGTTTCTTTTTATTGTAAGCAACTCTGTAGCCTAAACCAGACTTTGTCTGAATGAACGTATGAAAATCATTTTGATAAACTACATTTCCTTCTATCCCTGAAATCATCTAATTTCCTTTTGTTGTTTAGCTTGAAATCCTGCTCCCAAACTAAGTGCACAGCAATAAGCTATTGCAAGTGCGTCACTCTCGTCATGAGTCTTAAATTTAAACTTTTCTTGGAAAATAATCTCCAAACTCTTTTGTACACTGATTTTATCTGCGTGACCAAACCCAGCAACTGACGATTTCACTAAATTTGGTGAATATTCATAAGTATCTATAGAACGTCCCTGAGTGGCGGCACATATTAAAGCCCCTCGAGCTTGAGACAATTTAGCCAAAGAGTTAACATTTTTAACGTTTATAAGAGTTTCAAGAGCCAGAACATCGTATTCGAAGTTTTTAAAATGCTTACTAGTCGTTTCAAAAATTTCCGAAACTCTCTGAAGAAAGTTATTTTTTTCAAACTTAAGAACACCTGAACCAAGATAATGAACTTTATTTTTGCTCACTAAAATTGCAGCGTACCCTGAGCACCTAGATCCTGGATCAATTGCGAGAATTTTCATAAGAATATACTAATTCCAATTTCAAACGCAGTCTATTTTTAAGACTTTGCTTTCAAAATATGAGCAATGTAAAAAAGAATATTGCCACTAACAAACTGCGCCAACTGCAGCTTATCATAGTCCCCCGTGGTAATTCCCTTAAATAAGCAAAGCCCAACCATCGAGAATCCAATCAATTGTAGACCTGTAAGAATATAAAATTTCAAAATATGCTCCCAGCTTTCCTATGCAAAGCCTCAAAAGCTTTTTAAATTGGTGGAAATATGACCAAACAAATAGTATTATTCGTCCTTTTATGTAAATGGGAATTATTTTTTTATGACTCAAGTTCTTTACTCAAAGCCAATCGTCAGTCAGGAGATTAACGGCCTCAAAGACGATATTTCCAAACTAAGCCAAAAACCCAACTTAAAAGTTGTACTGATTGGAAACAATCCCAGTTCAAAAATTTACGTTAAAAGAAAAAAAGAGTTTTGTGAGAAAATCGGTGCATTGTGTGAAATCATACACGAGGATGAGAGTTTTTCGACTCAACAGTTAAAAAACTTATTAATTGAAATTAATAACGATAAATCAGTCCATGGCTGCCTAGTACAGCTTCCTCTTCCAAAAAAATTAGATGGATTTAACTTTCAAGAACTCATATCCCCTCAAAAAGACGTTGATGGATTTCACCAAAAGAATATTTTCTCTATTTACCAAAAGTCTGCTGGAGACTTTTTATTGCCCTGCACACCAACTGGCATAATTAAGCTACTCGATTATTATAATATCAATATAGAGGGCAAGAATATTGTTATTATTGGCAGAAGTCTCATCGTTGGAAAGCCCTTATCAATGATGCTTTCAAATTTAAATGCCACTGTTACTCTTTGCCACTCAAAATCAAAAAACCTTAAGGAGCATACTCGATCAGCTGAGATCATTGTCTCTGCTGTCGGTAACCCGCACTTTCTAACTTCTGATTTTTTTAAAAATGATAAAAGCCAGGTTGTTATTGACGTAGGTATTTCAAGTACGAAATCAAATAAAATTTCTGGTGACGTAGATTTCGAAAAAGTCAAAAATCATGTAGCTTCCATTACACCGGTCCCAGGGGGTATTGGACCGATGACCATACTGTCTCTTGCAAAAAACTTAGTTAAATCAGCCCAATTACAAATGAAAAATAACAAGGCATCAAAATGAAACTAACCTCACTCAATGAAATTCATATCGAACTTGGGGCAAAAATGGTCCCGTTTGCAGGCTTTTCTATGCCCATTCAATACACTTCAGTAAAAGAAGAAATATTATCAGTCAGAAAAAGCGCAGGCATGTTTGATGTATCTCACATGGGTGAGTTTTTCGTAGAGGGCGGCCAAGTAAATGATTTCATAGACTACTTGTTACCAAATAACTTCAAGACTCTTTCGGTAGGAAAAGCTTTGTACTCTCCTCTTCTAAATGATGATGGAAAAATAATAGATGATCTTATCGCCTATAAACTAAGCGACCAAAGAGCATTAATATGTGTTAATGCCGCAAACATTAAAAAAGACTATGAGTGGATTAGCTCTAAGACCAATAATTTCGATATTAAACTCACAAATGAATCTCAAGATTATTCATTGATTGCCGTTCAAGGTCCTAAAGCAGTAAGTATTTTAAAAAGTGCTCTAGAGTTGCCAAGCCTCGAGAACTTAAGCACATACGGTGTTTTGGAGTTTAAAGGTAGCATAATCGCCCGAACGGGTTACACAGGAGAAGATGGCTTTGAGGTTTTTGGAAATCACGAAACAATAAAAAACCTTTGGAAATCTCTTATTGAAAAAGGTGTTACACCCTGTGGGCTTGCCGCAAGAGACACACTTAGGCTTGAGGCTTGCTACCCACTTTACGGCCAAGAACTAAGTGAGAAAATAACACCATTAGACTGTGGGCTCAAGTGGACTGTTAAGTTAGGTAAACAAGACTTTATTGGACATAAGGCTCTTCAAAACTACAAGCCTAACTATAAACTTATAAAATTTTCCTTGGAAAAGGGTATCCCAAGAGCCGGCCTTAAGATATTTGACCCCGAAAATAACGAGGTGGGTCAAGTTACGTCTGGAACATTTAGCCCAATCATCGGAAAAGGCATTGCAATGGGCTTAATAAAAAATGAGAAGATTTTTAAAGATGGGGATTTACTTATTGATATAAGAGGTAAAAAATACCCGGCGGTGAAAGAAAATAAAAACTTCATTAGATAATCTGGATTTTAAATTATGAGTTACAACGTTCCTGAAGAATTAAAATATACCAAAGACCACGAGTGGACTAACCTTAGCGATGGCGCTGCAACTGTTGGAATTACTGACTTTGCTCAATCAAGCCTGGGAGATATCGTCTTCGTTGAGCTTCCAGAGGCCGGCAGCACAATTACCAAAGGTGAATCTTTTGGTGTCGTAGAGTCAATTAAGTCTGTATCAGACCTTTACTCTCCTTTAAGTGGAGAAGTAATTGAAGCGAACTCTGAGCTTGAATCCCAACCAGACCTTTTAAATGAATCTCCATATTCAAACTGGCTTATCAAAATTAAACTAAGTAATGAATCAGAAACTAGTGAGCTATTACCCTCCACTGAATACGTTAAACTACAGACAGAAGAATAAAACACCATATGGATAAAGACTCAATACAACTTATAAATACAGCAATAATTAAATCCAAGGAAAACGCCCTTGAAAGCTCATACGAGGACCGACTGGGTGAAGTTTGCTCTAGGCCTTCAATGAAAGCTTTATCGACGGCCATATCAGAACTATCTGATGAGCAAAATATTTCGAGGGATCAAGCGGCAGTTCAGCTCATAGAAACGGTAAGGGAACTTGAGAAAATCTGGGATGATTACGTAATGATGGAAGGCATCAGTAATTTAAAAACGATTTTAAAAGGGTCTAGTAACAAACAGTGATTTACGTTTTTACAACGAAGCCCCACTCAATCAAGGCTTTTCCTGCTTTAAGCATTTCCTTTGGCGGATTAGGAAATGGGCCTGCTTTATTAAAGGACTCCACAGCAGCTTCATCGAGCTCATCGACCCCTGAAGTAGACTTCAGCCTAACTTGAAGAATATTTCCTTTTTTATCTAAAATAACTAGCAAGGCTGTTAACTTATCTCCATTTCCCTTTATTTTTTTACCGGACTTAAAAATTTCTTTTGCTTTTTGCATTAAGGAATTTCCCCAATGCTGCTCAAGTTTTTGTTTGATTCGGTGATAAAAGCCATAGAATTTAAATTTGGTTGTATTTAGTTGAGTAATATCACCCAAAGGAATGTTTTTTATATGATCATTTGAAGCCGATTGCAGCAAGTCTCCACTCGCACCTGCTTTACTTGGTTTTGAGTTTTTAATATTTTCCAAAGGTTTGATTAAGTTCTTATTAAAACTTAAATCTGAAAGACTGAACGTCTTTTTTATGTGCTTGGAAGGAGATTGAGACTTTTTTGCAGACCTTATATTAGCAGTACCACCATCATTATTAAACTTACCAATTTTTTTAGCAACAGTACTTTTATCTACCGCACTGTTATTTTTTCCTAAAAACACATCTCTAGCTTTATCTAGGTTTTTTTTATTTTCTTTTTGGTTTGTTTCAACGACCTGTCGTCTTTTGGCTTTACTTTGGGATATGACTTTTATTTTCAAAGGCTTGCTCTCTGGCTGTATGAGTCTGCCAGGCATATTAACATTAACAAAAAAAATATAAACTAAATGAACAAATAAAGAAGCCGCAAGAGTAAGAACAAAAATATTTTTTGTTGAATACCTAGAATGATATTTTTTTTCTACAACAATACTAGTCATTTAAACTCTTTAAATTAAGCTACTAGAGTTGATTTTCTAATCAACCTAAAAAATTCTGAGAAACAACTGTTCCACAAAATTTCTCTCATTATAACCTGTTTTCTTCACATTTCTCAAAGGATGGAAATTACATCTTATCCTTATCAAAATTCAAAGCTTTAGAGGTTTAAAAAGTCTTCATCGTCAATTTTTTCTGGCACTGACTCGGTCACAACTCCGTTTTCATCCTCTACCACATCCTCTGCCCCAGGCTCCGTGCCTTCAACGAAAGCCTCCAAAAAAGGGTTTGATGTTGATAACTCTGCAAGTTTTCCTGTTTCCTTATTTATAAGAACATTCACGATCCCCTCTGGGGCTTCATCATCTTGCTCTTCACCAAAAAGAGAAAGATGAGATTTCATTACATCAATCCATATTGGCAGAGCCGCCTTTCCGCCAGACTCTCCATAACCCATTGAAGTATTTTCATCAAAACCAGTCCACACACCAAGAACAAGGTTGTTAGAAAATCCTACAAACCAAGCATCAATATAATCACTAGTCGTACCTGTTTTTCCCCCAATTAACTTGGATAAACTTTTTGCTTTTCGACCTGTTCCATTTTGAATAACCCCTCTCAAGAGATTTCTAATGATGTATCTTTCTTGATCGCTTAAACCTATTTTCTTTTCGTTTTCAATTTCATTATTTATGCGTTCATTACTGGTATTTGAAAGTTCTAATTGATTGATTGGCTCACTTACTTTTTTCAAAAATTTATCTGAAAGATCTAGCCCATTTGAGTCTTTAACTGAGATAAAGTACTCCGCATCCTCCGGAACGTTTTCAGTCACAAAGTGCGAATATTTTTTAACCAAGCTAAAAAGAGTTAACCCCCTACTGCCAAGTACAATACTTAAGTCTTTTTTATCTGCGATATCAAAATCTAGCTCAGATAAAAACTTTCCTAAAAACTTAACGCCCATTTTCTTCGCTAGCTTAATCGTTGTTACATTTCTAGATTTTTCTAAGCTTGTTCTTAAAGTAATTGGACCTAAATATTTGCCATCATAATTTCTTGGCTTCCAGTGAATAGAGTGATCACCTGCATTTAAAGACTCAGGTGAGTCGATAAGTAGAGTGCCTGGGGTGAAGCCGTGCTTTATACCTGCAGCATAAACGAATGGCTTAAATGCTGATCCAGGTTGTCTCACGCTCTGTAACGCACGATTAAAATGAGAATTTATATAGGTACTTCCTCCGACCATGGCCAAAACATGATTAGAGTTTGGATCAATTGCCACAACTGCTCCCTGTACCTTTGGAGTTTGAAAAAGAGTAAAATTAAGCGTGTTATTTAACTCACTAACTGAGACATCTACAATCATTCCAACTTCAAGGACTTCTTTAATTGTATCTGGAGATGACCTCCACTGTGGTTTACTGTCAACTAGCCTTGATTTTGCCCAATTTAGTTTTTCTAAATAAATCTCTCCTTTTACTCCTGAAACATTTATTGCTGCAAACTCATCATTAACCTCAACTACTAACCCTTTGTTGAGCCGGTTTTTTAAAATATGACCTTGCACAATGTTTAAAGCTTCTTTGTATGAATCAGAATCATTATCAATTAATTTAGATTCAAATTTATTCTCATAATCTCGTTCAAAGTTTTCTTTATTAATAGAAAAAAAATTCGATTCAGCCTTGAGTGCTTTTTTAAAATTTTTATCAATATAGCTTTCAAAACTTTCTTGAGGTATTTTTTCGACACCTTCCCTGTCAAAGCCTTGTCTTTTATCGATTTCAACAACGCCCATATCCACTGCCTGTTGTGCTTTTTGTTGCAATCTTGAGTCGAGAGTCGTTACAACTTCCAAGCCCATTCTCAAAATCTCATTCATACTGAAGACTTTTAATAACTCTTGGCGAATTTTTTCTTCGAAGTGAAATGAAATCTCTTTTGAGGCGTGCTTTATATTATATTTAATATTCTCTTCTTTTGCCTCATCATGCTCACCTTTTGTAATCATCCCGTTTTCAAATAATCTTTTAAGTACGTAGCCTTGCCTTAAATAAGCATATTTTGGGTTTCGATAAGGGCTGTACTTAGAAGGGGCAACCAATAGCCCCGCAACCATCGCTGCTTCAGCGTGGGTTACCTCAGAGAGCTCTTTTCCAAAATAACCTTTAAACGCAGCTTTAATACCGTAGTAGCCACCTCCGAGGTAAACCTGGTTTAGGTATAAAAACAAGATTTCATCTTTAGTTAATTTTTTTTCAAGCTTAGATGCGAGAACAATATCTTTTAGCTTTCGAATAATTGATCTCTCTTTATTATCTAAAAAAGACTTCGCTACTTGTTGCGTTATCGTCGAACCTCCTTGCACCACCTTTCCAGCCTTTAAATTAGCAATAAATGCTCTGGCAATACCGAATAAATCGACACCTGAATGCTCGTAAAACGAGGAGTCTTCAGCTGCCAGAAAGGCATTAAGTACTTTTTTTGGAACTCTATCAATTGCCACAATTTCTCTTTCTTCGGTTCCAAGCTTCCGTAATAAAACACCATTTCTGTCATAAATCTTTGTCGGTAAAGAAGGGCTATAATCACTTACCGAATTAATCTCTGGTATTTGCTTTTCGATTACTAGATAACCTGAGACTAGGCTTGCAACTAGAGAAAAAGACAAAAAGACGATCAAAATTAATAGTTTTTTAAACATACATTATTCTCTAATCAAAGCTTCTTTGAATTGCTCTGAGATTAACTCACATTTTTTTTTCAAGCGAGTAAATGAATTTACGTCCCTCAATGCCTCTATCTTTATAAAATTTAAAGAATTCAAAGAAAGTCGCTTGTCGCTAACAATAATATCATCTTTTTTATTGAATTTTTTAATCACGATATTTTTCAGTAAATGATTATAGCTATCTCTAATCTCATTTTCTAAATTTGATGCTTCATAGATATCTCCAGGAAGCTTAGAGAACATTTTTTCAATATTAATCTTTTTTAAAACTTCTTTATTAATAATTGAGTAATCTTGTTTTTGTTTTAGAAACTTTTCAACAAGATAATATCTACTCCAATCCAAATTACTACTTTCTAAATATTTAATTAAAGAAAGAGATCTTAACTGAGCAAAGCGAAAACTCCATCCCGTCAGCTTGGTTAATTCAGGGATACATAGAGATGTTTCCTTTGATAGCAAAAATACAATACTCTTTTGTTTTCTCCTATTTATATAATCATCTTCAACAATATCGACATTACCAAGAATATTTGCGTTGGCTCTCGGGCTTACTCTGCCTACTTCTGAAAAAGAATTAAGCCTTTTATTTGAGGAACATCCATAAATAAAAAAGAAAAAGAAAATCAATTTACTCAAAATCCTCTTCCTCAAGGGTATCAGACAATATCTGAATTTTTTTTTCCGCCCTAGAAAGCATGACCTTGCATGATTTAAAAACTTTCACCCCCTCTTCATACTTTTTAATACTATCGTCTAAGGAAATTTTTCCAGATTCCAGGTCTGCTACAATTTTTTCAAGATTTTGAAGATTTTCTTCAAAACTTATATTCTTTTTCGACATAAATGCTCCAGTTATACCCACTCATATTAGCAGCTTATGATTACATTAGAAAATATTGCCCCAATAAAAAAAATTTAAAAGTCTGATACCATAATTTTTGGAAGGAGGTCCCTATTGAAAGATCTATGGGTTCCATTGTCAGCTGCTATTGCCAGGCAAAGACAAGTTGAAACTATTGCGAATAATGTTGCTAACGCAAACACGCCCGGATTCAAAAAGGATCAGCTTACATTTAAAGAGTATGTTGTTAATCATGAAAAAGGCGGAAATGATATCGACCTACCTAATAAAACATGGACACCAGAAGACTTCTACAGAACTCAAAACAATGAAAATTCTTTTGTAAAAGTTGATGGATCTTTCACTAACTTTCAACAAGGCGACTTATTGCCAACAAAAAACAACCTAGATGTTGCATTAAGGGGCCAAGGGTTTATTGAAATACTTACCCCACAAGGACTAAGGTACACAAGAAGAGGGTCCTTATCCATATCCAACGAGGGCAGATTAATAACAGATCAAGGATACCCTGTTGTAAATTCAAGGGACGATTACAATCAAAAGCCTGAATTTATTCAACTACCAGAAAAAAAAGTTTCAATAAACCAAGAGGGTCAAATATATACCGACGAGGGTGTTGTAGGCACTTTATCCATAGTTTCATTTAAAGATATTAATGCTCTTAAAAAAGAGGGCAGTAGCATGTTTATTAACCCTTCAATTGACAACTTTAACAATGAGCAAAAAAATACGACAGTTCTTCAAGGCTTCCTTGAGCAATCAAATGTAAATGCAATTCAAGAAATGGCCGAACTTATTAAAGCAAGTCGAAATTTCGACAGTATTCAAAATGTCATTAAGACCTATGACAGCATGGCAAATAAAGCAAACACAACTCTATTGAGGTTTTAATGTTTAATTTAATTTTAATAATCCTTTTTTCAATAAATATTTCTTACGGCAGCACGCGAGCTCTAAACATCGCGGCTACAGGTATGGCCGCACAGGAAGCTAATGTTAACAACATATCAAACAATATTGCTAACGTTAACACTATTGGATTTAAGCGAAACAGGACAGAGTTTGAAGATCTTTCATATTCTACGGAGGTGAACCCGGGGTCAAGATCAAGTGGCGACTCACAATATTCTGTTGGTGTTCAATATGGAACCGGCGCCAAAGTTTCTGGAATTAAAAAAAACTTTGCCATAGGCACGCCAAACATAACAAATAATCCATTTGATTTAATGATTCAAGGAGATGGTTTCTTTGGGATAATTCTTCCAAATGAAACTATAAAATATTCTCGAGATGGATCATTCAACGTAGACAGAACTGGTACCCTTGTCACAAAAAAAGGATTCCGCGTTTTTCCTACTGTGGTATTTCCCCAAGGAACAACTAATGTAAAAATTAGCTCATCAGGGACAATAGAAGCCTATCTTAAAGATCAGGTTGAGCCCGTGAACCTTGGAGCTCTTCCTGTTTTTACATTTAACAACCCTCCAGGACTTAAGACAATTGGTGGCAACCTATATCAGGTAACAACAAGTTCAGGGCCACCACTACAGATGGTTGCAGGTACTAATAACTCTGGCGACATCTTGCAAGGAGCTTTAGAAACTTCAAATGTTTCAATCATGAATGAAATGACTAACCTAATAAAAGCACAAAGAGCATATGAAATGAATTCTAAAATAATGGGAATTGCAGACCAAATGCTTCAAACGGTAAACAATTTGAGGTGAATTTGAAATTATCAATTGCCATATTCTCGTACCTCTTCAGCCTAGCTTATGCTTGCGAAATATATCTTAACAAAGAAGTTTTGATTAACGATCTTGTCAGTAACTCCAAATGGAAAAACATTAAAACAAACTGTCCCTCAGCAAAAATTAAAAGTTTTGATAAAAAAATAAAATACTTTGAAGGACTCGTTCCTAAAAGCATTCTCACAAAAAATCTAGAAATGATTAATATCAAGCTAATTACACCAAACAAGGTCTTAAGGGTATCAAAAATATCTAATCTCATTAAAGGCTCTTTCTCGCCAACTAAAATTCGAAATATTCACACAAGACAAAATTTCAGCAGCACTAGCACAAAAGGATTTTCTTTAAAAAGGATACATAATACCGTCAAATTAATATTTAATGACAAAAAAACAAAAATTGATTTCCGGGCTGAACAAAAAAAATATATCCTATTTTCCATCAAAAACATCACTCCCTTCGATAAGCAAAATATCCTTTCCCTGATTGAACCAAAAGAAGAATGGACCACCCAGGAAAGCCAAGAAAATATTTTTTCAACAAGGAAGGAGCTTTCTCACTATCTAAAGTATTACACTCTTAAAACCTTTGTTAAAAAAAGTACTCCTCTCAAAAAAACTGATTTCAGAAAAAAAAACCTTCTTAACTTTGGACACCCTGTAAGGGTTGTATTTAGCGAGAAGAATCTCTACATAAAGACATCAGGTACCCCACAGTCAAATGGTGGGCTAAATGACTCTGTATTCGTAAAACTAAAAAACAATGAAGTGATATCCGCAAAAGTGATCGACGTAGGAGTTGTAAGTGCGAATTTATAACCTTTTTTTTATTCTTCTATTTATTTCGTGTTCAAGCTATGTGAACAAACTTCACTCAAAAATGTCGAAGGACTATAACAAAAGGGGTTCACGCGCGCCCCAATCTCAGGACTACTACAATTCAACGAAAAACACTTCCGAGCCTTCAAGGTATACTGCGACTGACTTTGAAGACAATGAACCGACGCCATCCCTTTGGACGGGAAGCGGTGGTGATTCTTTCTTTGATTCCTCCAGTGTGAAAAAAGAAAAAGGAGATATTGTCACGATTTTGGTTATGGAAGACCTTAAAGAGAAAATTCAAAATGAGCTAGAGAGAGCATTTTCAAAAAGCAAAGACAACAGTTCCGACCCAAGCTCGCCAGAAAAAAATGGTACCGATGCAAAAAAAGTATTTGATAAAATATCCTCCATTGTTAACAAAGAGATTCGATCAAATCACATACTCCTCATAGGTAGAAAAGAGTTGATATTTGAAAATATAAAAAGACTAGTAGAAGTTTCTGCACTCGTTAACAGAAAAGATATCACCTCAGATGACACAATTAACTCTACAAAAATTCTTCAAACAAAAATAAGGACTCTTCGATGAGATATCTAATTTTTTTATTTGCAATCTATTCTCTTCAATCATTTCCGAGTGAACAAAGAACAATATCAACAAAGATTAAAAACCTTGTGAGTATTAAAGGCGTCAGAAGTAATCCGCTCATTGGTTATGGAGTTGTTGTTGGCCTTAGCGGTACAGGTGACTCCAAATCGGAAGTCGCCGACAAAGCAATGAAAAAGCTATTTAAAAAACTTGGGTTAAATTTAAAAAATGAAATCATTTCAAAAAACATTGCAACAGTGCTTGTCACAGCGAAACTTCCTGAATTTGCAAGACAAGGACAAAAAATTGACATCAAAGTTTCTTCTATTGGTGATGCTAAATCCCTTGAAGGGGGCAACTTATTGATAACACCTTTAAAGGGTGGGGATGGAAAGATTTATGCGATAGCAAATGGTAGCTTATCACTAGGTGGCAAAACCGGAGCAAAAAACAACTCCACGGTAGCATTAATCACTAACGGAGGCTTCGTTGAAAAAGAGATTAACTTTAAGTTTGAAACGAAAAAAAGCATCCGGCTTGCACTTAAAAACCCAGATTTTACCACTGCCGCAAGAATACAAGAGGTATTGAACTCTGAGCTTGGGGGGCTATATGCTCGAGCAAAAGACTCTACGACTATCGATTTAATTATTCCCCCTAGCTACTCGACGAATATCGTGAAGCTGATCGCAATTATTGAAAACTTTAGTGTTGTTTCCGCATCAAAGGCTAAAATTGTGATCAATGAAAGAACAGGAACAATTGTCGCAGGTGGTGACATCATACTAAGGCCCGTATCAATCAGTCACGGCGACCTAAGTATTGAAATCTCCGGAGACGACAGTGTTTCCAAGTCCATCTACAACATCGAAAAAAGAACCCGACTTAAAGAGTTCGTAAATTCACTTAACTCATTTGGAGCAAAACCAGATGATATCATCTCCATTTTTCAAGCATTGAAAAAAAGTGGCGCCCTTGATGGTGACATAGAGCTAATCTAGCTTCTCTCGGCATATTTTACTCTATTCAACAAAAAGTATCTATTTGATAAAATTTATGTAGTCGTACTCTGCGAGGAGTTATTATGGAAATAAATAAACTTGTTCAACCTGCAACAAATTTCAAAAAAAGCACTGAGTATATTCCCAGCGAGTTTAAAGAGGTCGCCGCCTCAATGGAAAAGCAGTTTGTTGAACACATGCTTGAGCAAATGGAAAAAACAACTGGAAAGAAAGAAGACTCCACTGCGAACAACTACTACAAAAGCCTCCAGAGAAATGAAAGATCAGAAATGATAAGTAACTTATCAGAAGAAGGAAGTCTCAAGGAGCTAATACTCGATCAAATATACCCACAAAAATATAGGAACGAAACAAGCTTCAACGCATACAAAAACATGCAGGCAAACAAAACAGGAAGAAACCGTTAATAGCGAAGGAATTAATATGAGTAAGATCGACAACACAAACTTCAGAGCTCCCTTTTTTCCTGGGCAAACAAAATCAAGTACGCGACTTAAAGCAAGAAACGATGCCTCAAGGAAAGCTGAACTTGATGAAATCTCAAAAGATCACGCGTCAGTTAAAATCAATCAAAAAATAAAAGATTTTTCAAGAATCAAAAAAGTTGTTGATAGTGCTCCTGAAATCGACAACTCTGAAAAAATACAAGCTCTTAAAAAATTGATATCTGCGGGGAAATACCAAATCAACGAGGGTAAAATAGCGGACAAGATTATGGAAAGAGAGTACTAAAATGAATAGTGAGCAAAAAGAGCTATACAAATCAACTGTTAACCTTTGGCAGCGATTATGCAACCTTCATCAATCACTTCTAGAGGTTACAAATAATGAATATACTGCTTTGCTTTCATCTGACCTTGATAGTACAACCAAAATTCTTGAACAAAAAAAACAGCTCATTGAAAGAATAAATAAAGAAGAGCATGCTCGTCAAAAAATTGTTTCCGAGGTTTTAGGTCCAAGCACTCTTCACGAGAGCTTTAGGTTTGTCGATTTAAAAAAATTTTTTAATCAATTTGAAATTGAATCAAAGGGAAATCACTTAAATAACTTTAATTTAATTTTATTGGATACTATCGCTAAAATTAAGAAACAAAACAAAAAGAATCAGTATTTTATTAATCGCGCCTTGATGTCCCTCGATGGGCTAAAGCTTCCTTCGGAGCAAAACCCCAACCATTCAATATATAATAAAAGTGGTAAAAAAATGAAAAGGCTAGATGTAAAAGGAGTTTAAAAGTTTGTCTGACTTAATGAGTATTGGTAGATCTGGTTTAGGGGCTTCAAAGCAAGCTCTTGAGACAACTAGTCACAATATTTCAAACTCTAATACTGAGGGATACAGCCGCCAAAAAGTTGATCAGGTCTCTAGTCACCCCATCAGGAAAAATGGTCTCGTCGTTGGAACCGGCTCACATATAAGAGGCGTCAATCGAGTTGAGGACTCTCTTATAGAAAAGAAAATTTTGGGAAACCAATCAACATTTTCATATTTCAAAGAAAGACATAACCAATTATCACAAGTGCAAGAAGTGTTTAATGAAATTGATACCGAAGGCCTTAATCTTTTAATGAATAAATTTTTTAATTCATTTCGTAGTCTTGCAAATGAGCCAGAGAATGAAAGTCTAAAGTCAATTGTGAGAGATAACGCTAGCCTAGTAATTAATGACTTTAATCGCATTGGTGAAACACTTGCCACTCAGTCAAACAGTATTGACCAAAAAATTAAAATGAAAGTTGATCAAATAAACTTTCACAGTAAAAAAATTGGCGATTTAAACTTAAGAATAGCTCAACTGGAGGCTAGTGGAGATACAACAGGAGACTTAAGAGATCAAAGAGACTCTGAAATCAGAGAGTTATCAAAAATAATAAAAGTTAATACTTATATCGACGGAAGAAGAAACTATGTTGTTAATGCAACTGGGGTAGGCACTCTAGTTTCAGCCGGAAATACCATTGAACTCATGAGCAAAGGTGTCCCTAAGTCTGAATCAAAAAACAACCAGCCTGGAAGCTTTGAGATTTACTTCAAAAGAAAACCCAACACAGCAATAACGACAAGGTTTAGAGAAGGTGAAATAGCAAGTTTAGTCAAGGTTAGAAATGGTGACATTTTCGATATTAAGAAAAGTATGGACACTCTCGCCTTTGAATTCTCCAAGGCAGTTAATCAAATTCACCGAAGAGGCTTTAGATCTGATTCAAAAGTGCCCGATAATTTGTCTGGTGATCAAATCAATTTTTTTAACGAACTGGAATACAAAGAAGATGCATCTCTTAATCTAAAAATAAATTCACTGGTCAAGAATGATTTAAATAATCTCGTAACTTCCACCGCCCCTGGTAGTACTGGTAACAATGAAGTGGCACTTAAAATCGCATCTCTTCAATACGACAAACTTACTGATGATGGCCAGGCCAGTCTAGAGGAGAGCTTTCTTAAAACTGTTGGAAAAATCGGACTGGAAGCTGCAAAGGCAGAGTTAGAAACTGAACAAACACAAGGAATCTTATCCCAGAACCAGTCGATCAAAGAAAGAATCACAGGTGTTTCACTTGATGAAGAGGCTGCAAATCTTGTTAAATATCAAAACACTTATCAGGCATCAGCCAAAGTAATTCAGGCTGCAGAGGAGATGTTTAATACTCTCATAAGGATAGGTAGATAAAGATGGCAAGGGTTACTGAAAATAGCTCCAGCTCTGCCGTTACCTTTGCTGTAAATAAAGCAAAGTCGAAGCTTGAAGAGCTACAACTCAAAGCTGCTAACTTAAAAAAAATTAGAAAACCATCAGATAACCCAACAGGAAATGCAAAAGCTCTTGAACTAAGTTCTCGAAATAAAAACATTGAACAATATTTAAAGAATATCGATTACGCTGAGTTCAATGTAAATATTATTGAAAAATCTGTTGAAGAAATAACGAACATATTAAATAAGGCCAAAGAAATTGCGGTACTACAATCCTCTGACTTTTATGGTGCTGATATTAAAAAAAATGTTGCGGAGGAAGTAACACAATTAAAAAATCAACTTTTAGGTATCTCAAGCAAAAGGCTTGGTAACAGGTATATATTCTCAGGTCACCAATCGCTTACAAAACCATTTGATGAGTTTGGAAATTACTATGGCGACAATAAGAATATAGAAATCGAGATTGCTCGTGACTTTAAAGTTCCGGTCACACTTAACGGAAAAGAGTTATTTTATTTTGATAAGGAGGTTATCCTCCCCACTCAAAATAAAGAAATCAATGAGGGCCCATCAAGACAGTTATCCTCTACCCCTGAAAAAAAGATTGTCCAAAAAAATATAATTCAACTTCTCGATGCACTAGAAACTTCACTTAAAACAAATGATAAGTTTCTTACCCAATCACTTCTTGAGGACATTGATACCGCCACTAAAAATGTGATCCAAGCAAGAACAAAACTAGGCTCTGTCACAAATAGTATTGAGTCATTTAGAAACAAGCTTGAGAAAGAAGAAATAGACAACAAAGAACTAAAAAGTAAAATTGTTGATGCTGATGTCGCTGATTTATTCAGCGAAGTGTCAAAACAGCAGCAAGTATTAGGTACTGCCTATAAAAGTGGCCAAGCCATAATTAACCGCTCATTAATGGATTTTTTGAAATAATTGCTTATTTTTTCTAAATTCTCACTAAAAACTTGGAATTTCACGCCGGAAGTGTTAATACGCAACATCGTTGCACTGTTTTACACGGTGTTTCAGAAGCAGCAAATACTAATAATTAGAACAAATGAAGGTTCTTTATAGGTACAGAGGTTTAACATGCTAGTCTTGACACGGAAGCTTGGTGAAAGCATTGCAATTGATGATCACATCAAAATCGTTGTTGTTCAAATAAAAGGAAAGCAGGTCCGTCTAGGGATCAAAGCTCCTAAAGAAACAAAAATACATCGAGAAGAAGTCTACAAGGCCATCCAAGACCAGAACGTAGAAGCCTCTCAAAGTACTCTTGAGGATATCTCCAAGCTAACTGACGAACTTCAAAAGAAATAAATTCCTGCTTGCCCTTTAACCCCTTAGGTTGCTAGAATCCACTATTGATAATTAATTAGCGACGCCTTACTGGAGGAACTTGTGAAAATAAATACTTCTCGCTTTGGAAATTTAGAAGTTGAAAAAAATGAAATAATCACATTTGCAGAAGGTTTGTTAGGTTTTGAAAATTTAAAAAAGTTTACAGTTGTAGACCCAGGTGACCAAACTTTAATTCTATGGCTCCAGTCAATTGATGATGAATCAGTTGCTTTTCCAATTATTGAGCCACGAATTTTTATGCCAGACTATAGAGTTAAACTACTTCCAGCTGAGTTGAACTCTTTGAGCCTTGAAAACCTTAACGATGCGACTGTATATTCAATCCTTACTATTCCTCAAAACGTTACAGAGATGTCTGCTAACTTAAAAGCTCCAATAGTAATTAACAACCAAAGCAAAGCTTCGAGACAAATTGTACTTCAAGATAGTAAACTCGAAGTCAAGTACTCAATGTATCTTGAGCTTAAGAAGTATATAGTTAACTTTTCCACAAAAGAGACTAACCGAACTCCTGTCACGACAGTAACAGAAGAGTCTCAAGATAATAACCCTGCTTCAAACAGACAGCCTGAGTTATAAACAACCTTTAACTTAGCGACACTTCACTTGCATTTTTAGACAACTCCAAATATGTCAATGCCTCTGAGTTCTTGGGATTTTTGGACAATACCTTCTCCCACTCAGTTTGAGCTTCTAAAACATTCCCCAAGCCAAAATACAGCACCCCTAAAGCAACTCTAGCTTCGTGAAATTCAGGGTTCTCATTTTTCAACCTTAGTAACTCCTCTACAGCCTTACTTTTAAAACCCTTTTTTGAGTAAATCCTGGCTAGCTTTAACTTAAACTCTAGGTTTTCTGGGTCTAATGCACTTGCCTTTTTAAGCTCAAACAAAGCTTCATCAAAACGATTGTAAGTTAGGTACAAGTCAGCAAGCTCTAAGTGCTTTAAGGAAAACTTTTTATTTATATGTTTATCCTCAATAAGGCTTCCTGCTGCCCCCTGCTTGACTCGTCGGTCTGTATCCTCAAAAATTCTTCTAGCCTCATTATATTGGCCAACATCATTTAACAAAACCGAAAGAGAGATACTCGCATCCGTATGAGACGGATCGATATCAAGCGTTTTTTTAAAGCTTTTAATTGCTCGGCCTATCTCTCCTTTCAGATGATATAGATTTCCTAACTCAAAGAAGACATTTGGATGTTCATCTTCAGACCGAACAAGCCTACTTAAATATTGCTCTGCTTTTTTTAACTCATTTGTCCTTACCAGTGTACGCACCTGGCTTAAACTTTTTTCCACACTTGAGCTCATACACTAATCCTTTTTTATCCCTGACATGCAGTCTTTTTTTAATGCAACTTCTTCTGTATCTGCAATAAAACCAACAACAGAATTTGTCTTTAATGCCTCTATGCAATCTTTAAACGATTTATTTTTATAAAGTGAAAAAACATAATTTTTATATGCCTTCTTTTTCATTTCAATAGGGGCATCTGATGAAAGTATCCCCTTATACCTTGAAGCGGATGCGACAAACTTCTTTGTTTTAAAGTAAAAGTCTGCAATATATAACTCTCGCCCATAAATAAATTTCTGGCACTCTACTAGTCTACTTTTTATATTTTTCAAAAATTTGGAATCTGGATAATCACTAAGTAACTTTTGATAAGAGCTAATTGCCTCGTATGCCATAGAAAGATCTCTATCAATAGTATCTGGCATAGACTTGAAATAAGCCTCCGCGATCATCCATTGAATATAATCAAGACCTGGATAACCTGGATTCAACGTTTGAAAATTCATAAACACATCGATGGCATCCTGATAGTTCTCTTGCTTAAAAAGTGCCTCTCCTTTTAATATCGCTGCCTTTTGAACAAATGACGATAAAGGAAAAGTCGCTTTAAGTTCATCAAGCCTATCAATTGCGAGCAAATACTGACCATTTTTTACATTTTTTTGAGCATGTAGGTATAAATTCTCTGCTGCATCTCCGCCCAGTTTTTCAGGGCTAGAGCAAGATACGGCGAGAACAATAAACAAGAAAAAAGTCAAAATTCTATTCATCTAACTAAGATAGCAAATCTAAATTTCCCTAGTCAAAGAAACTCAACTTCTTTGATAAAATTCTAGGTATATCTCCTCAATAATCAACTTAATCGATGCTGCGATAGGTATTGAAATAACCATTCCCGCAACACCCATTAACTGAGAACCCAATATGACACTTAAAATTACTAACACTGGATGTAAATCAACTATTTTTGAAACTAAAATTGGAAAAATTAAAGCGATATCTATAGCATTCGCAATGATATAGATAAGAGCGACGGCATATAGGTTTGGAGAAGGACCAAACTCCACTAAAGCAACAACCAGCCCGGGTAATGTACCTACTACTGGCCCCACGTACGGTATGATATTCGTCAAACCTGCGATGACACCTAATAATAACGAAAATCTTAAATCAACAATAGTTAAACCAACACCTATAATTGTACCTAAAATAGTTGCCTCAACAACTTTGGCAAAAATATAATCACCTATTTTTTTATTAAATTGGGTTGATAAAAAATAAACTCTTTCAAAAATAGGATTTGGAACCATTTTTAAGACAGTCCTTTTAAAACGTCGCCCATCTTGAAATAGAAAGAATAAAAATATTGGTACTAAAAAGATCCACTCTAAAAAATTACCAAAGTAACTTGGCAATGAAAGTAAAAACTCTTGAGAGAAATCCTTTATAACTATAATTCCATCAATAAGTATTTGATCATCAACTTCATAGTTATATTTTTCTAGAACATAGTTCTTTGCCTCAAAGTAATATTTTTTTATATATACTTCTGCTTTAGGCAAGTAGTTTTGCATCTTGCTCGATTCATTTTTCACGAAGGGGACTAATCTTACAATGGGATAAATTAAGACAAATAAAAGTGTTAGAACTATTATTAAGCGCCCAAATAAATTAGGTATGCCAATTCGCTGAAGCTTCGGCACTAGTGGCAAAAAAACTAGGTACATTACGTAACTAACCATTAGAGGAATTGAAAGTCGTGGCAGGTTAAAAAGAATCAAAAAGAAAAATAATATTCCAAGGACAAAAAAAGCATACTGCCACGGGTTGTGTCTTTGACGACCTCTTATATTACTCATCTTTCACTCTCATCGTTGATTCGCTTTCTTAAACTAACAATTTCATCTATCGCACTATTAAACCGGTTGGAGACAATTAAAGACAAGGACTGTATCAGTCTTGCAGAAATCTTTGGATGAGAATCAATTAAATCCTCAAGGTCTGGTTTTAAAATACCAAGAAGCTTCACTTTTGAGATGGCCATAATGTTTGCATTTCTAATAGAAACTTCTTGCAACAAAGCGAGTTCGCCGAAGTATTCCCCCTCTTCAAGGTAAGAAGAAGAGTTTTCACCGAGTTCATCAAGAACACGTACCTGCCCACTATAAATTAAATAGAAGCCTATTCCTTTATCTCCTTTTTTTACAATTAACTCCTCGTTTGAGAAGTCTCTTATATGCAAAAATTTAGATAAAATGCGTAGTTCATTACTTGTTAAATTTGAGAAAATATCAATCTCTCGTAAAAACTTTGGGATATTTTTCGTTTTTTTACCAACTAAAGAAGAAGAGGACCAAAAATATTTAATCGCTGGTATCTCCACTTTTTTTCCATCTTTTCCTGAAGTGCTCATATTTATTCCTTAATTTATAACGACTGTATCTTCTCTTTGCACCCAAAAGGTATCAAACTTGGAGTTAATCATTTTTAAAAAAATATTGTCACTAGCTATTATTATAAACAGCTCTTTTTCGCCAGAGACCTCTCCTGTAGGAAAAACTTTGCTCGGAGAACTTAAAAAAGCTGTCTGAGGTTTTAATAAACCTATTTTAATTTTTTGATTTAAAAAAAATGCGACACTAAAAAAACTAACAAGGTAAATGACTAAGCTTTTTTTCACTTTTCCCAAATTTCTTAAAGAAAAATAAAAATGATAAACAAAAAAGACTAGTATAAAAAAAATAACAAATTCTGTTTTTAGTAAAACTCCTAATTGCCCAAAAAGATCTAATGAATCTACACTGTATAAATCAGTTTTGAAAAAATTAAAAAATTTAACAAAATAATTTTCAATAAATGCTTTCAAATAAAATAAAAAAGAAGACCATTCATCTCCGTTTTCCTTGGCCACCTTAGATAAATTAATAAAATATTCTGTTTTACTAAGGTTCCCACTATCAATAAAACTGTTTTGAATTTTTTCAAAATCCTTATCTTTTAAATATTGGTTAAAAAGTTTCATTACACTAGCTTGATGCATTGTATTAATTTTACTATTAACCGGAAAAAGGATAAATTGACGCTCAAAATTTGCCTTTTTTTTAACTTAGCAAGAGTTTTTTATGTTTATTGTCCGTAACACCATTCAAAGTGACCTTGAAGACCTTTTTGATCTTAGTAAACAAGCCTTGTTGTTAAATCTACCTCAAGATAAACAAGTCATTAAAAGAAAAATTGAAGAATCTATCTCATCATTCAAAAGTCCAAATCAAGATATTAGTAAAAACCACTTCATCTTTTGCCTAGAAGACACATCCACCAATAAAGTCCTTGGTGTATCAATGATTCACGGAAAACATGGCACAGAAAACAAACCTCACTTTTACCTAACTGTTGGAAACGAAAAAAGGTCTAGTGAAACATTAAATAAAAACTATCAACACGAGACATTAAAGTTTGGATTTGAACCAAATGGCTATACTGAAATTGGAGGCCTTGTTCTTGACAGAAACTATCGGGGACACCCCGACAAACTGGGAAAGTTACTTTCTTTATCAAGATTCCTTTTTATCGCAGAAAACAAAAAGCTTTTTACAAAACAAATTCACTCCGAACTCATGCCACCCCTTACATCCGAAGGAAGCTCATTATTATGGGAAGCAATAGGTCGCAAATTTTTTCAAATGGAGTACTGGGAAGCGGATCAGTTATCTCAAACGAATAAAGAATTTATATTAAACCTTTTTCCACAAGAAACTATTTATACCAAATTACTACCTGAAGCAGCAAAAGCCTCAATCGGAAAGGTTGGCCCGGACACATTACCCGTAAAAAAAATGCTTGAAAAAATTGGATTTAAATACACAAACGAAGTTGACCCGTTTGATGGTGGGCCACACTATAGAGCAAACATAGATGATATTTCCGTAATAAATGATTCAAAACACATAGATATAGTAATCAAAGAAGAATCAATCAAAGCAAACTCAATTAGCTGCCTAACAGGCTCAAGTTGCTTAGAATTTACCGCAACATACTCACAGTTCGACAAAAGTAATAACCAATGTTTTATCAACAGCTCATTTAATAATAAGATTATATTAAACAAAGAAAAGTCTAGAACATTTCTTTTATAGGAAATTTATATGAAGTACGAATTAAAAGGAAACTACATCAATGGAAGCTATCACCTCCCTTCTTTTGACCCCTTAAGAAATGTAACTAGAAAAATCTCAAAATACTCTCCTGCTAATTTAGAACAAAAACTATGGGAGCTTACTATAGACTATGATTGTATCGACGACGTGTTAATCTCAGCTTCTACAGGCTACTCCTTATGGAGGAAAAGTGATGTCTCTGCAAGAATAGAGCTATTAGAAAAATTTAAGGAAAAAGTGCAATCCAAAGAAGCACAAATTGCAGAAGTAATTGCGCTTGAAACCGGAAAACCACTTTGGGAGTCTTTAACAGAAGCAAAAGCACTCGTTACAAAGGTAAATGTAACTATTTCTAAATCACTGCCCAGAATAAAGTCAGAACGATACGAAAACCTTATGCCAAATACAAATGGCTCAGTAAGCTTCAAACCAATAGGGCCGTGTTTCATCATTGGGCCATTTAACTTTCCTTGCCATTTAGCAAATGGACAAATCCTAAACGCACTCATTGCTGGTAACTCCGTTATTTTTAAACCCTCTGAAAAAACATGTATGTCTGGTCAGATTCTTATGGACTGCTTTCATGAGGCAGGTTTTCCTGAAGGTGTTGTTAACCTCATTCAAGGTGACGGAGAAACAGCATCGAGGATTATAAATAATAAAATAATCAAGGGAGTATTTTTCACTGGCTCTAAAGAAGTTGGTCTAAAAATTTTAGAAAACACCCACAAAGATCTCTCCAAGCTAGTCGCCCTAGAACTTGGAGGTAAAAACTCTTCAATAATTCATCAAGACGCAAATCTTGACTTAGTTCTTCCTGAGCTTCTTAAAGCCTGCTTCATGACGACTGGGCAAAGATGTGTTTCTACATCTTTAGTTCCAATCCATGAAAGTATTGCAGATAGCTTCATTGAAAAATTTCATTCTTTCACCAAAAGAATTATTATCGATCACCCTACTGAGTTTGAAAAAACTCCTTTCATGGGTCCTTTAATCGACGAACCAAGCCGAAAGAATTACTTAAACTATATGGGAATGGCAAAAAGAGAGGGCTTTGAAGAAATTATGAGAGGTAAGCAAATTGAGAAAAAGTACCAAGGCCACTATGTTAGTCCTTCAATTCATTTAGGCACTCTCGATCATCTTAATAAAAGTATCTTTTTAAGTAGTGAATTATTTGGACCAAACTGTACCTTTGTAAAGTATAAAGAAATTGAAGATGCAATTAACGTCGTAAACAACTCTGAATATGGGCTCGCAGCAAGTATTTTTACAAATGATCAAGAAATTAAAAATCTATGCTTAAGAGATATTGATGCCGGTCAATTAAATATAAATAGATCCACCGTTGGAGCAAGTTCAGCGCTACCATTCGGAGGAGTTAAGTCCTCAGGAAATTATAGACCCGCTGCCGTATCATTTATCGACTCATGTTCTTACGCACAATCATCACTAGAATTAAAGAGTGTTGAAATTGAAGATCCAAACAAAATTGTTGGTATTAATTAAATTTAATACTGCTTTTTATTAACTAAAATTCCGGTAGTACTTTTACTTTCAAATTTAGTCGATTTGTTTGCGCTAAACGTTTTTTTGTAGAGTGCCATTACCTCAATTGATTTTAATATTCGCTGAGCTTTTCTCATTTTTCTAATATGGTTTATAATGAAGATAACTCCTTTCTCTCCCGGAGTCTCTTCATCTTTTTCTCCTGGTCTCTGTTCCTCCCAGGATTTTTCGTCTACGCTTTCCCGCTTGGACACCAACTCGCTTACCAGGTTATCGAGAACCAGCTCCTCTTTAAATTTAAGGTTTAGCTCCTCCTTAAGCAACAAAACGAGTGGTTTCCTACCCTTACCTTCAGAAAGTTCCTTTAGAGATACAATCGACTCTAAAGTATTAACCCCTAGAAGTATGTTAAGTAATGATTTATTCATCAAACCCTATATCGGGACAATTTCTCAAAAAAAATTAGGATGCTAGGAGGAATAATACAAAAAACGATAGACAAAACGAGATAAAAAAATTAAAAAACTAACTCAAATTGGGGTGTGGCGCAGTGGTAGCGCAGCGGACTGTTAATCCGTTGGTCGCCGGTTCGAATCCGGCCACCCCAGCCATTATAAATTCAACCGCTTATAGTGTTATCTTCTCAATCTCTTCCAAAGTTTTTTTGTCTCCATTTTTTGCGGCGACCACCTTTGCACTTTCAATATCGGAAACCTTTAAAACACCAAGAGCTTTTTTAACCTTAACATCCAATAAATTCGCTTTAGAGTTATTAGGAAAAACCTCTACGAAATAAGAAGCTTTCTCTCGAGCAGAATTCAAATCAAATAACTCAATACTAATTTCGATATATTTTTGAAGAGCAAAAGAGTCCTTCGCGTCAATCTCTAAAACTTCCGCATACATCGCTCTTTGATTATTTAATTTCGCCTCTCTCTTCTCATCGATTTCTTTTTGAAAACTACCAAGACTTAATTTGGCTGATATCTCTTTTTCTTTTTCTGCTTCATCAATTTTCCCTTCTCTCATATAAAAAAGGGATTTATTTGTTCTGGCCATAATGTGATCAGGAGATAAATCAATAATCTTATCCATGCACGCATGGGCATCATCAAATTTTTTTTCTTCCCCAAAAATAACACCAAGTGCCTCGAGACAATCCAGACTCTCAGAATTGAACTCTAATGCCTGATTCAATATCTTTTTTGCCTGCTCCGTCTCTCCATCATTAATTTTGTTAACTGAACGAAGAAATAAAAAATTCGATTTTTGTATTCTTGTGAAAAAGTTTAACTTGCTAAAGTCTAAAAGAATACTCGACCCAACATAGGATTCGTGGATTCTAAATTCTCTTTTCAACTTAAACTCTGAAAAAAAATTATATTCGCAAACCTTTTTCCCATAACTATCACTCAAAAAATCCCTTGAGTTATCAAAAATTAAGAATGGAAAAACGGCTCCCCCCCTATTGTTTTCTATTTTTGAAGCAACTTCTTGACCAACGAAACATCCTTTTTCGAAATCTAAACCAACAGTTGATACGATAGAATTAGAAATAAGTTCTCCAATATCCTGCTTGAAAAATGCATACATACCAAACAAAGAAAGACCCGGATCAAAAGTGGAGTCAGACATTTCGTCTGAAACGTAAAAAGAACCTTCATCAAAGCCAAGGTTAGCTTTAGATATAAAACCCTCTTGGCAAAGTGATTTTGTTCCTGATTTATAATCTACAAAAAGTGGTTCCTCTTTAAGCTCTAAAACCACTTCCTCCATAATTATAAATTTATTTAAATCCTCAAAGAAACTCTCAAGGAACTCATAAGAAACTAAAATATCAAAATCATTTGACGCGTTTCTCTTAATAAAGGCATTAAACTTAATTCTTCCCCTGGGGCATAATCTTGAGCAGGGTTGGTAGTGCTCAGGTTTTAGACGAAAGACATCCTTTGTTAACTGACCCTGAAGAAAGCTCTCCGCATCGACTCCGAGAACCTTAATTATTCCCATTTTTGGTAATCTTACTGTCATACCATTTATTAGAAAATCTTCTAAGAAAGATGTGTATTCCATAATTATCTACTTTTTAAAACTTTTGACGTTTATACTGAAAACGACTCGCCACAACCACAAGTATTCGTTGCGTTTGGGTTAGTAAAAACAAACCCCTTACCGTTTAGGCCATCTTGATAATCAAGTGTTATACCGCGAAGATAGATTGAGCTCTTTGGGTCTATGAATACATTAAAACTTTCATAGCTAATGATGCGATCATTTTCTTTTTGCTCACCAAAGTCAATTTTATAACTTAGGCCAGAACAGCCTCCACCAATAACGCCAAGCCTTAGGCCTTTTGAATCCTCTGAGCCATTTTCACTAAATATTTTAGAGATATGATTCACTGCCTTTTGTGTAATAGTTACTAAATTTTCCATAGTGTCCTCAATATACCACAGCTAATATGTGCCGCCTAAGGCCATTTCGTTTCTTCCATATTGTCTAAAAAATTTACATATCTTGAAGCAACAAAAAAGAAGTCACTCAGTCGATTTAAAAATTTAATATAAAAATCAGGAGCCGACTCTATATTTACATCAAAGTTAGATAACTTCCTTTCAAGCTTTCTCGTGTATGTTCTACATAGGTGCAAGCGTGAAGCCGTTTCAGACCCCCCGGGCAATATAAATGAAGTCAGGGCAGGGAGCTTTTCATCAAGTTGATCAATCATACTTTCTATCAACAATATACTTTCCTCTTGGAGTTGAGGAAGTTTAAACTTAGACCTTTCCTCTTCTTCGCAGGCCATATTGGAACCCATAACAAATAAATCCTTTTGAACCTGAAACAAAATGGATTCGACTTCTTTATTACTCAGACTACTTAAGCAAAACCCAATTAAAGAATTTAATTCATCTAAATCTCCATACAAATCAATTCTTAAATCAGATTTATGAACTCTATTCCCACTAACCAGAGAAGTTGTTCCATCGTCACCGCGCTTCGTGTAGAGTTTTGATTTTTCAGCCATTAAACGTTTCTCCTGTATTTACCACCAATTTCAAATAATAGATTTGAAATCTGACCAAGAGAACAATATCTAACAGTATAGAGGAGTTCTTCAAATATATTTCCTCCATCTATTGCAACTTTCCTTAGACGAGAAAGAGCTTCTGCATTTTTTTCAGGATTTCTCGCAGTAAACTCATTAAGTCGATCAATCTGAGCCTGCTTTTCCTCATCACTACTTCTACTCAACTCAATTTCTTCTTGCTCCTCAGGCCCTGAGTCATTCAAGAATGTATTTATTCCAATAATTGGCAATTCTCCAGAATCTTTAAGCTGCTCGTAGTAAAGTGACTCCTCTTGAATTTTTGAACGTTGATACATACTTTCCATCGCCCCAAGAACGCCACCCTTATCACTAATTCTTTCAAATTCCTGAAGAACAGCTTCTTCCACAAGGTCTGAAAGCTCTTCAATTAAGTATGAGCCTTGCATCGGATTATCGGTCTGATTGATTCCAAACTCTCGGTTTATAATCAACTGAATGGCCATGGCACGGCGAACGGACTCTTCTGTCGGAGTTGTAATCGCCTCATCATAAGCATTCGTATGAAGGGAGTTACAGTTATCACTTAACGCAAGATAAGCCTGCAGCGTTGTACGTATATCATTAAAATCAATTTCTTTAGCATGAAGAGATCGCCCAGAGGTTTGAATATGATATTTGAACTTCTGTGATTTTTCACTTGCACCATATTTATCTCTTAAAGTGACCGCCCAAATTTTTCTCGCAACTCTACCAATAACAGAATACTCAGGGTCTAATCCATTCGAAAAAAAGAATGACAAGTTTTGACAAAAATCATCTATTTTCATTCCCCGGCTAAGATAATACTCAACGTAGGTAAATCCGTTTGCCAGAGTAAAAGCTAACTGAGTAATAGGGTTCGCTCCCGCCTCGGCAATGTGATAACCACTAATGGAGACAGTGTAATAATTTTTAATCATATTCCTACAAAAAAACTCTTGGACATCCCCCATAAGCTTTAAAGAAAAGTCGAGCGTATAAATGCAAGTGTTTTGTGCTTGATCTTCTTTTAAGATGTCTGCTTGAACAGTTCCACGCACTGACTGCATTACCTCAATTTGCTTTTGAAGATCACTTCTTTCTTTTCCACTTAATTTTTGTTCAATCGCAGCGTTCATATAAAAAGCCAAAATTATTGGTGCTGGCCCATTTATCGTCATTGAAACACTTGTCGCAGGAGAGGTTAAATCAAACCCAGAAAAGAGGTCCTTCATGTCTTGAAGAGTCGCAATGCTAACCCCTGCCTCTCCAATTTTTCCAAATATATCAGGCCTAATTGCAGGATCTTCTCCGTACAATGTAACAGAGTCAAATGCTGTCGATAGCCTTTTTGCAGGGCTATCACTAGACAGATAATGAAATCTTTTATTTGTTCTTAAAGGCCCACCTTCCCCGGCGAACATTCTTTTTGGATCCTCGTCTGTTCTTTTTGAAGGAAAAATTCCAGATGCATACGGGAAATGCCCAGGTAGATTTGATTTTCTTGTAAACCTATAAGTATCTGCAAGAGATTCAAATTTTGGGTAAGCTACCTTTGATACATCACTTCCACTGAGTGATATAAACTTACTTGGCACACTAAGTTTTTTTCCACGAACAGAGTAGTTAATATTACCTTCTCCGTACTCTTTAGTCGTCTTCGCGAATACCTCTAGCGCGGCAAAAGCGTCCTCTCCTACTTCAGCTTTATATTCGTTAGCTTTTTTTGAGACAGCATCACCACCAACGATTTCTTCTGCTAGCTTAAGTGACTCATATTTTTTTATGTTATCCACATTTTTTTCAGTAAAGGAATTGTACCCCCGTACTGTTTGTGAAATTTCTCTTAAATAAAGAGCTCTATCAGGTGAGATTATTGATCCCTTTTTTTCTGGTGCCTTATTTGTTTCCCCAATTGAATTCATATCCAAGTTTTTAAAATTAATTTCCTCACAAATTGTACTAAATAATGCATTTACTCCCGGGTCATTAAACCTAGAAGCAATTGTCCCAAAAACATTTAATTCCGTATCGCTAATATGCGCAAACTTTGAGTTTGCCATTCCCTTTTCACGACGGAACTGTTTTTTGATATCCCTGAGAGCGTCTTCAGAGCGAGGTTTCTCAAATTTATTTAAAACAACAAAGTCAGCACTTCCTAGCATCTCAATCTTTTCAAGCTGAGAGCTCGCTCCATACTCAGGAGTCATGACATAAATTGTTTTATCTGCAACATGAATAATTTCATCACTTGCTTGGCCGATACCAGAAGTTTCTACAACAATTAAATCAAAACTTTGTGACTTCAAGAAATTAATAACCTCGTTAATTTGAGGGCTAAGTTCATTTTTTGAGTCTCGAGTTGCTAGGGACCTTATATAGAACTGATCAAACGAAGCAGCTCCAAGTCGAATCCTGTCACCAAGCAAAGCTCCCTTGGTTCTTCTTTTCGTTGGATCAACAGAGATTAAGGCAACCTTGCTTTCATGAGAAGCCCGATTAAACCTTAAAAGAAGTTCATCAATCAGAGATGACTTGCCAGCCCCTCCTGTTCCTGTAATTCCAAGAATAGGAGTTTCTCCTTGGTTCGAAACATCAAAAGGAGCTTTCCCATTATTTTCAATAAAAGAAATCACTTTTGATAACTCAACAGAATTAAGATCTTTTCTTTTTGATATACCACTCCAATTAAATTCATTGGTTGTGGAGTGTTTTGATTTTTCAACAATATCGTCAATAATTCCGTCGAGACCTAGCTTCATCCCATCTGCAGGTGAATAGATCTTAGTGATTCCTCTTTCTTCAAGAAGCTCAATCTCTTTTGGAGTGATAACGCCACCTCCACCTCCAAATACTCGAATATTTTTTGCACCTTGCTCTAGCAGAAGATCTTTCACGTAAGTAAAATATTCAACATGGCCTCCTTGATAAGAGCTAAGACAAATAGCGTGAGCATCCTCTGAAATCGCTGCATCAACAACCTCTTTTGCCGATCTGTTATGACCTAAGTGGATTACTTCAACTCCTTTCGACTGAAGAAGCCTTCTCATGATGTTTATTGAAACATCATGTCCATCAAATAAGCTCGCAGCTGACACAATTCTTAGACGTTCCATAATTTACTCTTGGTTCTTTTGACGTTACATGTTAATTTACAGACAATATATCCTATATCATTGATATAGCAAGTTGACATACGGAACAAATAAACTTTAGTTTATGGCGAATTTTTTAATAACAGGATAAAAATGACCGACAGCACAACTCTTGTTGAAAACCCATTTCACACCGCAAGACTAAAGCCATCAAGAAAAGGTAAGAGACCACCTAAGCTTTTAGCGGTAGTTCACCAATCTGGATGTACTGGTTGTGAAGTTTGTATTGCAGGATGTCCCGTCGATTCTATTGAGTTGGTTCCAGGTCCAAATCCAGAGAACCCTCTCTTTCAACAGACAGTTGAAATTGATATCGCCAGGTGCATAGGTTGCCAAAACTGCTCTCATGATTGTCCCTGGGAAACAATCACTATGTATCAAAGTGATGATGTGTTTACCGCGTGGTCTAATGAAACTCTAAAGTCAGAGCTCTATGTATCTGAAGATTTTGTTGAAAAACTCTCTTTTAAATAAACCAAAGAAAAAATCAAAATTAAGGCCATTGATACAATTTGAGATGTACTTAGATCTAAAATCCATTTGCCTCTAATATCGTCCCCTCTTAAATACTCGTTCAAAAATCTAAAGACTGAATAACTTAGTACATAAAAAGCAAATATATTTGACCGACCAGTATTAATTCTTCTTTTTAATACGCGACCAAGATAAATTAAAAATGATGCTTCCAAGAGTTGGGTTGGCCATCGATCCAAAAAACTTAAGGGACAATAATCGCCATGACAACATCCTGCAAAAAAGCACCCTAGTCGACCGATTGCATGAGCATAAACTGCTCCGGGAAGGAAATTAATTAAAAGAGCTACATTAATACCTCTTAAAACACTGTAAAGGTAAAGAGTAATAAAGGCGAAAATATAGCCTCCGAAAAAAACTAAGCCTCCTCCACTTATTAATTTTTGAGGATTAAAAATGGAAGTAAAAATTTCTCCTAAGCTCAAAAAAAATAAGATTCTAGCACCAATAAAAGCAGAACTCAGTAAAAGCAAATAGACAAAGAATAATTCAACTTTTGATTTGAAGATGTTTTCTTTTTGATTAACCTCAAAAAGATTTCTAAAAAAAAAGGCAAGCGAAATCCCTAAAAAAAAGGGATATAACTGGAGCGAATAGGATCCCCATAACTTAATCGCCGGAAGCATTAATTAGAGCCCACCTTATTTGAGGCCTTATTTTTATAATCTTTTATCATGTCAATTATCATAAAAAACGCGCCCACAGAAATTGCACTATCAGCTACATTAAAAGCTGGGAAGTGAGACCGACCCCAATAAAAATCTAAAAAGTCGACAACATACCCCATGGAAAATCTATCCATTAAGTTGCCCACTGCACCAGCAAATATAAGACTATATGCAAGGCAACCAATAAAATTATTGTTTCGAGTTTTCCATATTAAAGTTATTAACCAGACACAAGCACCAACAGGAACCCATAAAAATAAAATCTGCCGGACAACTAAACTTGCATGCGCCATAAATCCAAAGGCAGCACCAGGGTTTCTAACGTAGGTAAAATTAAAGAAGCCATCTATTATTGGAATCGATTCACCTAAATAAAATTTTGATTGAACAACACCTTTTGTGATTTGATCTAAAATTATTAAAAAAGTTATAATTAAGCTCATTTTCCATATTCGATTCATTCGCATCAACCTTATTTGTTGTAGTATTCTTTAGGGTTAATATTATATTTTTCAATTTTTCTTAGTAGGGTTTTTTTAGGAATGTGAGCTTTAATCGCGGTTTGATTAATTTTTCCCTTATGTGCCTTGAGGGCATTTATAATAAATGCTTTTTCAAATGTCTCCTTGGCCACGTTAAAATTTAATTTCACTTCAGCGGGAAATCCAAATGAGTAATCATCTAAAAGTTCTGGTTCAAGTTCACTATCATCTAAAACAGAAGTTTTAATTTCATCAAAGTTTATTTTATCAGCAGACTCTTCGACTCCATCGTCATCTGGAGTGGAACTCTCAATGACTGTTCGGGGAAAAGAACCAAGCCCTATCATCTCTCCAGACTCTATTATAAAAGCGTGTTCAATAACATTTCTTAACTCTCGTATATTTCCCGGCCAAGAATAATTGCAAAGCAAGCTAGAGGCCTCCTGGGTCAAGCCTTGAATAGATAGATTGTGATATTTGTTAAAATAATATACATAGTGATCAATTAATCGAGGAATATCAGACTTTCTTTTTCTAAGAGGTGGAAGATAAACAGGTAACACATTAAGTCTGTAGAATAAGTCATCTCTGAAGTCGCCACTTTTTATCATCTGTTCAAATGGCTTGTGAGAGGCAGCGATGATTCTAACATCACTACTGATTGTTCGGTTAGAACCAACGGGAGTAAATTTTTTCTCTTGTAAAACACGTAAAAGCTTAACTTGCATCTGAGGACTAATGTCTCCAATCTCATCTAGAAATAAAGTTCCTCCTTCTGCGAATTGAAACTTTCCAATTTTTCTCTCAATTGCCCCTGTGAATGCACCTTTCTCATGACCGAATAATTCAGACTCAATGAGTTCATCTGGGATCGCTGCAAGGTTAATGGTGACAAATTTTTCATCCTTCCTCGGCCCATTATAATGAATTGCTTTTGCGACAAGTTCTTTTCCGGTACCTGACTCTCCTCGAATTAATACAGGTGTATTAACCTTTGCAAGTTTGGCTATAACATCAAAAACCTTTTGCATTACATTTGATTCACCAATAAATTCGTGGTCAGAGTCACCACCAAGGCTCAAAGAGGGAGCAGAGAAAGAAGTTGTTTCAACTAGAGACCTTGCTTTAATTGCTCGCTTGATCAAAGTTGCTAGGTGATCATGCTTAATTGGTTTCTCAAGGTAGTTATATGCACCTTCTTTAACAACCTCAACTGCATCATTTATATTTGAATATGCAGTCAGTATAATAACAATAATGCTTGAGTTAATTTTTTTAATCTCTTTTAGCGCCTCTATTCCGTTCATATTAGGCATGTTTACATCCATGACAACAAGATCAAACTCATCTCGCCTAACTTGCTCTACAGCCTTAAGTCCATCCTCTGCTGCTGACACGTAAAAATCATGAAATTCTAAAGAGTTCTTTAATGTTTCTCTCAATGTTTGATCATCATCAACAACTAGAATCTTTTTCATACAATTCCTCTCAGCTTAGGTGTTTTGTAACTTTACCTTAAAGATGGTTCCTCGCACAGAACTTTCGACTTCAATCTCTCCACCATGCGCCTCGACAAAGTACTTAACAAGGTAAAGTCCTAGACCAGAACCTTTAATGATTTCGTTATCATTATTTTTTACTCTGTAAAACTTATCAAAAATATGTTTAAGGCTTTCTGCTTTTATTCCTGGCCCTGAGTCAGCGACAACAACCTCAATAAATTTTCCTGAATCAATTGTTTTAACGAGAATATTGTTACTCTCTCCTCCGTATTTGATCGAATTTTCTATTAAGTTAAAAATGACACGAAAAATTAATTTCTCATCTAAAGTTATTGGAAAGAGAGTTTCAAGCTCCATGTTTATTTTTGTATTTTTTTTGCTAGCAAAATAATTAAGATTAGAGACTACTGATTTCACTATTTTATTTAAATCTCTTTGTGATTTCTGGAGGTTAAATTTTTTCGCTTCTATTTTTGAGATATCTAAAATTTCAGAAATAAATTTATTTAGCTCATTAGTTGATTGGTCTATCAAGTCCAAGCTATTTATCAAAGTTAAAGACTTATTTTGGGTTTTTAAATTATCAACTACTGAAGAAATTTTTGCTATTGGTGTCTTCAGATCATGACTCATCAAGTTCATAAAGTTATTTTTCAACTCGTCCAACTCCTCTTTCATTCTTGACTCTCTTTCAAGAGAAACGGCTTTTTTATTTTCAGAGATTGCCTTGAAGGGAAGTGTTATATAGTACGTCACTGTGGTTGCGGCCATAACCTGCATTATTTCAAAATAAATATTATTAATTCTCATGCCCAAAAAAGCTAAGCTTACTAGCGAGAAGATTATAAAAAAAAATATTCCCGTCGAGGTTGAAGGCTTAAACTTCAACAACACAAAAAAGATAACAAGGGACAAGAAGATCATTAAGTAATGTTTAAAGCTGCCGCTATAAAAACTAAAAGTTCTCCCCTGAATGATACTTTCAACTTGTTCGATCATCAATTGCAAATGAGAAATACTTTCGCCATTAGCTTTTGTGAAAAAATACTCCGAATTAGACTTAAAGCTTGGCCCAATTAATACATTCCTGCCTTCAACTATCCCTAGGTTTACATTACCAGTAACAAGCATATGAAAGGGAATAAATTTTGTGTTTAGTTTTCCTGATATATATGATGTATAAACAAAGTTTGCTTCGGCCTCCGCGACATAAAAACTTCCTTTTACATTGTAGAATTTGTTGCCATTTATTTTTTCTGCCCATGCTTTAGTAAAGGAAGGGTTTCCAGAAATATCCAAAACTGCTCTTCTTACTCTACCATCTTTGGCAAAATGATTATCATCAGTAGTAATTACAGCGATTGCTTTTTCATTATTTAGATGTTTTGAAAATGAGTTACGAACTCCAGCTGAATCAACAAGCTCACCGACTAATTTATAGCCGGAAAAAGTCTCTAAGGATTTGTTTATTTCACCAAAGTCTTTTTCGTCTTTTGAACTATAATTTCCTTGGTCTATTACGAGTGAAACGCCCTTTGGCTTTAGTGCTACAAGGTTTTTCATTGCCAAGCTATACGTCTGAGCACTGTATGGGTAACGATGACCTAAAAATTCATTACTTTTTTCGTCAATGAAAAAAACAGTATACTCATTTTTTGCACTAATTCCTCCCGAAAAGGAGTCAAGAATTAGTGCTTCAAATTTATTTAAATTATAACCACCAATTAATATCAAAGAGATAATCATCAGTACGAAGGGTGCTGCTATAGTGTATGAGGTACTAAATCGCTTCAAAATAAAACCAAGTCTTCTGACTGTGAAAAGATACTTTTCTTAAAAAATACTTTAAATGTTTTTCTTTGAATCCAAATAAAAAAATATAGCATTTTTCTAACAATCATTTTTTTGAAAAAGACCGAAAGAAAAAAATAATTAACTGAATAAAAAACACCCAAAATAAAAATAATCAAAGAGTAAAAAAAGTATTTATGCATCGAAATTTGGCTTATCTCCAGGCCGATATCTAAAGAAGAGACCTCTACCCCTTTAATCGGACGAAGGTGAACTAATCCCTTAAGACCTCGGCACCAATAATTTTCAACACTCATTAAGTTTGGGTAGGTGTATGTAAAAACATCATCAAAATCCTGATGAATTACACTTTTCAAGTCACACCCAAGAAATAACATCATTAAGAAATGCCTATAACTATAGAGAATTACAAAAAGAAGAATGATAAAAAGGTTAATTAAGGTCACGAGCTCTCTCCCTAGCCTTGTTCTACCTACAAGGTAAAATATACACCAAACGACCATTCGAGTCCCTTAAACAATGCAACTTTTTCATACCATTTAAAATTATATGGACTTTACGCGGCTAATGACTTGATGCGCACAGCGTTATTGATGTAGAACTTCATAGATTTAAAATTAGGGGAGATCACAATGACTATTGATCGAATACTTTTTGGTACCGCAGGTGTACCGAATGCAACAGAAAAGAAAAATAGCCCAGTTGAAGGCGTAAAGAAAATACACGAACTTGAATTAGATTGTATGCAACTTGAGTTCGCTCATGGCGTAAGAATGAAAGAAGAAGTCTCTTCAAACCTAAGAAAAATTTCCTATGAACTTGGAGTACCATTAACATCCCATGGGCCGTACTACATTAACCTTAATGCAAGAGAGCAAGATAAAATCGACTCTTCTGTAGAAAGAATTATTCAAACTGCTAAAATCAGTGATCTATGTGGTGCTGAATCAATGACTTTTCACGCAGCTTTCTACATGAAAGATTCTCCTTTTGATGTTTTTGATCTTGTTGAAAAAAGTATGAACGTCATTGAAGAAAGGCTATCAAGACTTGATATTGAAATTGAACTAAGACCTGAATTGACAGGAAAAACAAGTCAATTTGGCTCTATTGAAGAGTTAATGTCTTTAACTAAAAAGGTTAGCTCCTGTAACCCATGTATGGACTTTTCTCACCTATACGCTCGTACAGGGAAATACAATACTTATGAAGAATTCTGCGAAGTCTTAGACATATTGAGTAATGAACTAGGACGAAAAGCTCTTGATAACATGCATATTCACATCTCTGGCGTTAGTTCCAACTCAAAAGGTGACCTAAAGCACCTCAACCTTGAGGATAGTGATTTTAACTGGAAAGACCTCGTGAGAAGTCTAAAGAAATATGATTGCAAAGGTTATATGATCTCAAATAGCCCTAACCTAGAGCAAGATGCAAAGATGCTCAAAGACTATTACTTAAGCCTGTAACAAAAAAGCCACTCTTTAGAGTGGCTTTTTTATATCAATAGACTGATCAATTTCTATATATGTCTTAATATTTTCTATTTTTTCTATTTTCCAATCATCATCTACTTTTATTAATTCAACAATCTTTCGGACTTCTATATCGTCTTTATTTTTTTTAAACTCTAAATCTACTGTTAAAAAAATCTTTTCAGGGCCCTTTTGATTGCTTGCAATGAACTTTATCTTATTAATCTGGTAAGGCTCAATTGGAAGCTCAAAATCTTCAGGTTTAACCCCTGAGGAAAAGTGATCTCTAAGCTCACCAATATCACTAGCATTGGAAAGGTCTTTATAAAAACTTTTGACTCTTTGCTCTGGTCCTATCGGTCCAAAGCAACTCAAAAGAAAAATAAATAAAAGTAAAGACAATCTCATAAAGTAGTTCCTCATAAAACCCTTAAGGATTTAATTTTATCATAAATTAAAGGCCAGTGGTTATCTTTTAAAGAGTTATTCCTACTGAGCTCCAAACAATGGTAATTACCTTTTTTCCAAAAAACTTTGGCGCGAAATGAATAGCTAGAACCATTTAATACTACCCATCCATCTTGCTCAATGCTTTCAATATGAAGACTTCTTTCGACATTAAAAGTTACATAGTTTTCGGAAATACTGACTAAGTTTACGAAAAAATCTCCGTTACTAATAAAATGCATTTTAATTTTTTGATGAGCAATAGGGTTACAAATAATTCGATTATTCGGATTGTAATAACATGCTTCTTCAAGCTCAAGGCTTAAAGAAATAATCACAAGGGCCTCCAGAGAAAAAGAGCTACACAAAAAAACTAGAGATGACACAGACAACTCTGGAAAATTTAAAATTGTAAAAATAATCCTTATCAAGAGGGAGATTTTTAACAATCCAGGTAGAGACTTCGGCCGGGACAAGGCTGCAAGCACCAGTAAAAATATATATATTGCCAGAAAAACCCAATTATTTTTTGCGAGAAGTAGGTCCGCCAAATATAAAAATATTGATGAAAGGCCAACTGTATTTAAAATAAATAAAGAGAGGTTTTTAATATTATTCACAGGAAGATATTTCTCCAAAAAGTAGTCTTTATAAAATAATTGTATTATTGAATAAATGGAAAATAAAATTAAGATTACCAATAAATGTCAAAAAACAAGCTCATGTCGAGTCTTTTGCCCTGAAAACGCTTTTTTCACAATCAACAACAATTTATATGTTGATCCTTATAAATGCACAACTTGTGGAATTTGTCTTGATGTTTGCCCGAACCACGCAATTGAAAAAGAACTTACTCCTTAAGCCCGTGAGCCAGCTTCCCCCTACTTATTGAGACATGGCACAAGTCATTTTCACAAAATATACTGTCTTTTTCAAAGTCAGGTACATCGACAAGGCTGTGAATAAAATCATTTTTATTTTCAATAATATTAACTAAGGAATTTGTATAATTATCAATTGTTCCGAAGTCATGAAAAGAAAACCGACCAAACTCTAAAACTCCTACTTTTTTTGTTTTAAAATCAGCAACACTATCAAAGTAAGAGGTTTTTTTACCAAAGTGACTAGAGGATAAACTATCGAGGTCTACAACTGAAACACCCGAAAACGTATAGGGATTCTCTTTTATTTTTGTTGTTGAGTCATACGTTAAAACGTTTTTAAGAAGACCGTCTTTAATACATAGACGATTAAACCTTTCTGTTTCTTTTACCTTTAGGCCCATCATCGATACAGATAACTTCTTTTTACGGTGAAATGAAAGTAATTGCTCAACGCAGCCGCTTTTAAAGTCAAAAATAGTATCTGCATTTAAAGACAAAACATTACCCAGATGAGGGTAAGCACTTTTTAAATTATAAAAAGCACCTCCAGAACCAAGAAGATCACGCTCACTTAAAAATTTAACATCTATACCTTTTGACAATATGTAACGATGAAGCACTTTCTCTTTGTGATGAGAGTTCATATAAATATTTTCAATCCCAAGAGAACTAAGTTGATTAATTATTATTTCAACAATGGATTTGCTAAAAACAGGAAACAAAGGTTTGGGAATACTTTTTCCTAAATCACCCATTCTTGTCCCTAACCCAGCAGCAAGAACAAAAGCATCTTTAATTATCATGATAAGACCTTTTAAGAATCTTATAAAAGTTATTAAAGTCAGAATGGCTTGATAAAATCTCCAACAAGCGATGTACTCCCACTCCAACATATTTTAAATAACGATCATCTTTTCTTGTTTCATTAATAAAGGAGAAACTTCCTAGTGCTTTAAAAATTCTTTGGATTGCGCTCATCTCATAAAATTTATTAAAATTTTCTTGTGAGACCTTTTCCATCAGCGGTGAGTTTTTTCGGTAATAATCTATAAGATGACTTCTTTTTTTACTAGATAATGGAAAATAACAGTCCTCAAGAAGGCTAACTAAGTCATAATAAGGAAGTCCCATACGAGCGTCTTGAAAATCAATTAAGTTATAATCACCGTCGCAAACCATTATATTTCGAGAGTGTAAATCCCGGTGAGATAAGACTTTACCACTTTCACTGGCCAGAGCTTTGTTCAATTTTTGAATCTCTGCTAAAAACTTCGTATCATCGATATCGCCTTGACTTCCTCCGAGGTATGATTTCAAGAAGTACTTAATTGAAAGAGCTGACTCTTCATTAAACTTTTTTTCATCAAATGAACGTGTCTCTACAACTGAACCGGCCACATTAATAGACTGCATTTTTATTAAGATATCTATCACTTTTTGATAACAACCAACTATCGTTTTATCGTCGGTTTCACTTCCTAGGTAAGACACAAGAGTGCTATCTCCCAGATCTTCTTCAATAAAGAATCCTTCAGCAGGCTTTATTGAGTATATTTTTGGAACATTAATATTATTGAGATCCAACAATTTTTGTACTTTTAAAAAATCTGAATCATCTTCTTTTTCAAAGGGAGCGCCAAGACAGGCAACAAATGATTTTTGTGCATGAGAGAATCTATAATACTTTCGGGATGATGCATCTCCGGTGAGTTCATGAATCTCTAGCACTCTTGACTTGAGATAGTCCTCAACTAACTTTCTCACTAATAATAATTCAACATTAACTTTTTCTACCAAGACGAAAACTCTCTTTTAAATTTAAAAAACCTTTTAGACTGAAGACCAAAATCTTCTTCCTCATTGAATATTCCCTGTTTTAGTAAATATTCTTTTATGTATTGCTCCTCCTTGAGAGAGTCTCCTCTGCTTCCCGTGACGTAATAAGAATTGGCTTCTGCTCTAATTTTTTCTTGCATCCAATATAATATTGAATTCGTGTCTGTTTTATTATTTTTTAATAAAACATAAATCCAGTTATTTAACAGACGTTTGTCTTGAAGGCTCACTAAAAGCAGGCTCGATAAATTTGATATTGTTTTATAACCGGTAGGAAAGCCCTCTTTGAAGTTATAAACTCCATATTTTTCTCGAAGATAACACTCCATTAAAACTACCTTTAAGATATCTTCCGTCTGTAGAAATTTCTCAACAAAACCTTCACTAAAAAAGACTTCCCCTTTAGGAGAAATAAAATAAAATACTTCATCAGACTTCCATAATGAATACTTAAAACTCAACTTTAGACTGTTTTTATGCTCATCTACTTTTACCAAGCTATTTAAATAATCGGTAACAGATCTTGAATAGGTACGAATGTTTAATCTATTTACGAATGAAAAATCCTCATACACTTTCTGAATGAAAAAAAGCAGGGAAGTTCTGTCTTCCCTGCCAAAAGTTATATCTTTTTCAATTGAGTCTAGCTGATCAAGCTTCAAGATCCATTCAGGGCTTGAGCAAGAACAGAGAAACAGCACTAAAAAACTATAGCGCCGACATTGCTTCTTCCTCTTCGTAATAAATCGTGAACCCTGCATAAATTTTATTCGGATCCTTTATAAGAGGCTTGTTATTATTATAAATTTTTTGCCATTTTGATGGAGTACCATATTTATCCTTGGATATTGTCCCAAGCGTATCACCTGTTTGAATAATATACGGTAAACCAACTGGTTGCCAAACAAAAGGACTCTCTGCAACGGGAACTTTAATTTTTTTACCAGAGATTAACATTTGATCTGCGCCTGGATTCAACTCCGCTATTGCTTTCCATTTTGAAATGTCTCCAAATAACTTGAAGCTTATTTGCATTAATGTGTCGCCTTTTTCAACGATATATTCTTGTTGCTCATCTATACTTAAAGAGCCAACCGATGATGGTGCGCGATCATCTTCTTCATCAAAGTCATCATCGCTGTCAAAATCATCAGAAGAATCCTCGGCAACTTCATTATCTTCAAATTCATCATCACCCCACTCGGCCTCAACCTCATTAGATGACTTTTCTCCCGAAGAACTGCAGCCAACAATCGCAGTTGTAAAAACTAAGGTAAAAATCAATAGTAACTTAGACATAAATCCTCCCTGAATTAGAAACTTAACGGAGGAGATATTTTTTTTCTTAAGTTTTAATTTAACGTCAAAAACAGATCTTTTTGCTCAATTGTATCGTGAATTTTCGAAACGAGCTTCTCGAAATGATCTTCGTTGTAAAGAAAGTCAAGATCGTCTGTATCTACAAGTAAATATTTTCCCAGGTTATACTGAGCGTACCATTCATCATACAAGTCATTAAGTTGAGAGATATAGTCAACTGATATGCTCTTTTCACACTCTCGCCCCCTTAGGGCGATTCTCTCCATTAGCTTTGGTACAGATCTTTTTAGAAAAATCATAAGGGTCGGTGGATTAAGAAATGAGACTGTCGTGCTGTATAGGTTGAAGTAGTTTTCGAAATCACGCTCAGACATCTTTCCTTGCCTAAATAAGTTCTTTGCAAAGATATGCGCATCTTCATAAATTGAGCGATCCTGGATTGCGCTAAAATTGTTTTGATCTATTATTCTGTGGGCATTAGATCGATGGTTTAGAAAGTATACCTGTAACGGGAATGAGTACCTTTTCATGTCCTTATAAAAATCTTCCAAATACGGATTATCCTCTACAGATTCAAACATTGGCTTGCACGCAAATTTTTCCGATAGCTTTTTTGTCAGTGTGGTTTTGCCCGAGCCTATATTTCCTGCAACTGCGATGAACATCCTGGTTCCCTTTGTCTCAATTTTTAAAAGTAAAAAACTCTACATAATGTCCAAAAATAAATCAAACGGTTAGTTTGGAAAAATTTTACAACTTAGACGTTCTCGTTGTTACGCGTTAAAATTTTACTTATGAAAAAACTTATATTTACATTTATCCTTCTTTTATCCTTTAACGCACTTTCCCAGGGTTTTCTTGATGAAATTTCTGGAGAACTGACATCGAGTGACTTGATTACTGAAAAAATTCAAAAAATATCCCCCACAAAAAGAATTTTTATTATTTCTAATGAAAACAATTCATTTAACAAAGGAGACTTCATCTCGATTGTTTTTCTCGACAAAATAACAGCGCGTGGAATTATCGCCAAAACAAAGAAAAACTACGCTGGGATAAAAATTGTAAAAATTAATTCCTGGTCTCACTGGCAAAAATTAATACCTGGCGCCAATATACAAATAATCACTGGTGATGATAGTAAATTCAGGTCTGCCGCAAGTAAGAAAGAGGAAGATCCTGAAGACATTTCACTAATCCAAAATGATAGTGACTTGTATAACGACGTCGTCATTGAAGACGAAATCCTTGAAGTAAGTGAAAATAAAAATCGACACCTAAAACAAGACAATCTACTTACAATTAACTACGGACAAGTTCAAAACCTAGATCAAAACAACGAATCTGCTGGATACCAACAGTTCATCCTAAGTTATGCATATCAAATAAGAGATAATCTTTGGCTTGAAGCTTCATATGGCCAAAATATTGTTAGAGATTTTCCCTCAATCGGCATTGATACAACACTAAGACAAATTTCAGGAAAGCTAAAATATACATTTAAAATTCCATTTTACAGTTATGTTCAACCATATGTAGGGTTCCTCTCTGCCGCCGGTAACAGTCCTCAAGCTGGTATCGATCCAACTGGAAATACTTCACAAACAGACCTAGATAATGAAACAAAACTCGTAGACGCTCTAACAAAAAATGAAGTAATATTTGGTGCTACAATAGTGCGCCACCTTGCACCAGGCTGGTATGCAAGAGTCGATTTAGGCAGTGATACTATCTCCGGAGGATTTGGGCTTGAGTTTTAGGACAACTTACTTATTAATTATTTTTTTAATTACTGCATGCGGAGTAAAAAAACCACCAGTCCCAAAAAGTAAGAAAGTACCAACATACTTTAAGTACCTTAATAATAATGACCAAGCTAAAAAATAAACTCGTCATATCACTAGGGACGAACATAGGAAGTCGCTACGCGAATCTAGTCAATGCACGAAACCAAATTGAGCGAGCCTTCCTCATAACAGAGGCTAGCCAGATTGTTGAATCTGAAGCAGTAGACTACCTAAACCAACCAAAGTTTTTAAACCAAATTTTAGTCCTTAAAAATATAAACAATTTAAAACCTCTAGAGGTACTAAGCACATGCATGGCGATTGAAAAATTAATGGGGCGGGCACGTATTATTGATAAAGGCCCTAGAGTCATTGACATTGACATACTATTTTTTGAAAACACTAAATGTAATGACCCTAACTTAACGCTCCCTCACCCTAGACTTTTTGAAAGAAGTTTCATCGTCAAGCCACTATCAACGCTAAATATTTTCAACGACTTAACTAAACTCTATCAATTTGAAAAAAACTTTTCTAACACATGCTTGGAGTATTCTCATAACGAGTAAAATTTAGGATAAATCCAACCCCGTTGTTTAGACTATTTGAAAAATTCTTAGTAGGGTTGTGAGTAAAATTATACCCAGGAGTTTACTGTGAACATTTTTGTTTGTGTAAAACAAGTTCCAGACACAGAGACTAAGATCTCACCAAGTGCAGATAAGTACTTTATCGAAACTAGTTCAATAAAGTGGATAATGAATCCCTATGACGAATTCGCTGTTGAACAGGCTTTGCAAGTTAAACAGGCTAATGCAGGCTCCACTGTTACAGTGCTTAGAGTTGGAAGCAAGCAAAGCAGTGAAACATTAAGAACAGCGATGGCAATGGGTGCTGATGATGGCGTTCATGTTGAAGCGCCTGATTTATTAGACCCATATTCGACTGCAAAGGCTTTAAAAGCTGCTATTGAAAAAACAGGAAGAAGCGCAGATATGATTTTTTGCGGAAAGCAAGCAATCGATTCAGATGCACTTCAGGTTCCTCAAGTCTTAGCTCAAATGCTTGATATACCATCAGTCTCCGTTGTTGTTGGCTATGAACAAAGCGGAGAGACGATAAAACTAAAAAGAGAAATAGACGGCGGCAGCCTTGAGGTTTACGAAACAAAAACACCTTGCCTTATCGCCTGTAACAAAGGCCTAAATACCCCGAGGTATGCTTCCCTACCTGGGATCATGAAAGCAAAGAAAAAACTACTTGAAACACTAAAGCTTGAAGACTTAGGTATTTCTTTAGACGAACAAAGAGTTCGATTTTCAAATTTTAGACTTCCTCCTGAAAAACCTGAGGGAAAAAAGTTTGATGCAATGGATGATGGTACTCAAACAGAGGTTGTCACTAATGTAGTAAACCTTTTAAAAACAGAAGCTAAAGTACTCTAAGAGTTAAGGAGAAACAAATGGCAAATATACTTGTTTTAGCAGAAGTATCTAATGGCAAGGTCAAAACAGTTACTCATGAAATACTAAGTCACCTACCAGGACATCAAGTTTCTGTTTTAGGAATCAATGAGCTTTCAGAGGATTGTATTAACGATCTAGCCGCACATGGCGGTGGCGACATAACAATACTGAAAAATGACAAACTAAACGATTACTCTCCAGAAGCTTTCTCTTCTGCTCTTCACAATTTTATCAAGAGCAAAGAATTTGATTATGTATTTTCTGGTGCAACTTCCTTAGGAAAAGATTTATTTCCAAGACTTGCGACGACATTTGAAGCTGGCTTAGCCTCTGACGTGGTTGAGTTAAAGTTTGATGGCGACAAATTTATTGGTACCCGCCCAATGTTCGCGGGCAAGTGCTTAGCTGACATTGAGCTCACTGGGCCAAAACCACACTTTGTAACATTTAGACCTAACTCACTAGGCGTTTCAAAAACTTCGTCTACCCCTGTAAGCAAAAATGAACAAGCCGCTGAAGTTTCTGTTGAAGTAAGAGCTAAAATAGCAGAAATAGTAAAAGGTGCATCTGAAAAACTGGACTTAACTGAAGCAAATATAATCGTCAGTGGTGGCCGAGCAATGGGCAATGCTGAAAATTTTAAGGTTTTAAATGAACTTGCTGACGTCCTTGGGGCCACAGTTGGTGCAAGCAGAGCAGCTGTTGACTCTGGATATGCTCCACACTCTATGCAGGTCGGACAAACAGGAAAAACTGTTGCTCCTACACTTTATATTGCTTGTGGTATTTCTGGTGCAATTCAACACCTTGCGGGGATGAGAACATCTAAGGTTATTGTTGCTATTAACAATGATAAAGATGCTCCAATTTTCTCTAAAGCAGATTACGGTATTGTAGGAGACTTATTTAAAGTTGTTCCCCTACTAACTGATGAGTTTAAAAAAGCTCTAAATAAATAGACCCTAAAGTCTTATCTGGCTCTCTTGAACGAACTCGTTTGAGAGAGCTCTTTTTTTAAAGTCTGACCGAGCTTGCTCATTTAATTTAATGACTTCTTCTTCTGGTAAGTTAGGAGAACCTGAGTTACTCATTTCACCAAAACTAATTATAGCTCCTGCAAATCTACCAGTAGAAAACCTGACACGTATGCCTTTTTCCCCATCGTTTGATAATATACCAAAAGACTCTATTCCCAGATCTTCGAATGAAAAGACTCCGCCATCTTTTATTTCTGAGTAGTTAAAACTTAACTCTTTAACCTCTCCCCTAAGATTACGTACCTCTATGTCTAAACTCTCTAAACTACCCGCATTGACAGATATTGCCCCTGAAACTAAAGAACCTCTTAAAGGTGCTTTTGAAAACTTTGGAATGATCGCCTGATATATATCAAGATCACCTTCGAAAAGACGCACTCCTTTTTTTATTTCATTTTTAGACCTTGAAAAAGATTTCATTGAAACACTTTGATGAACATCTTTCTTCGCAACAACCTTAGGAGGTTCTAGTGAGACAATTAGTCTTTCACTAGTTTTTAAGTTAACCAACTCAATAGGGAGAGAAGGGTTAAACTTTTTTTCAGAGAAAAACATTAATTCATTTTTATTATCTCCTACTATTTGCACTAACCTATCATTTATACGCTTCAACTTTACCTTCAACTCTAGGTCAAATTCTTCACCATCAACTTGAATCAGTTTTTTTGTTATTAACACCTTATTAATAATTAAATTTGGCAAAAGAGCCGCACTATCAGGAACCAAGGAAGTTGATTCTTTCAAGGAAGCTAATTCTCGAATAAAATCATCTGAGAAATTTAAGCTCTCTTTTGCTCTTTCAATCTTTGAACGAACTAATAACTCTTGATTTACGTTAAACAGGTAATTTACACCTAAAAAAACCACTCCAACAGCAACACACAACAATAACCGCACAACATACCTCTACATTTACAATTACTGCAAACTAAGCAAGTCATGTGCCAACGATTGTAGGCATCTCTAACGGAGAATTTTATATAATTTTAATCATTTAGAGTCTTAACGAAAACTCCAAGCTGTCTAAACTTTTTACGGCCAATAAAAAATTGTTTAGTCACACTTTGGGGCTTTTCCCAGTAACTCCGCATGGGAGGCCCTATATCTCTTAAGAGCGATAACAACAATGTCATCAATAGACATAGAGGATTGCTGAGACATAACAGTTAGCGAATCGACAACTTCTGATTCGATATTAACTGTTAACTCTTTTAATTCACCTTGATTCTGTGTTTGTGTCTTCATTTATTTGCCTATCCTTATTAAGCATGTCCCTTAACTAATATTATCCCTTTTTTTCTAAGAGAAATTAATGATTTTGTCACATCAAATTCTAGCATTTTTGAATTGTTATATACTTCACCAACGCTTCCATTCAATAAAATTAGCTTCATCGCATCAAACTCGGCAAAGCTAAGTGGCGTATATATATCAAGTTTTTTACAGTTTAAACTTAATACCAAATTCTTAGAAGGTCGAAGCTTTCTAAGAAGGTCATGTTGCTCAAAATAATCATTTTTAAACTTAAAAAAAGCTTGTTCCTCCATATAAAATGAAAAATCATTCTCTGAGAGAAGTTCTGGTTCCGAAATAATTGATATATCGGAGTTGGACTTCGATTCCATTAAAAGGTTTGCCAATGCTTTTTTGCCATCAGATTGACCAAAGTTTGCATCAACCAAAATACCATCACTTAAAACAATTGAACCAATAAACTGCTTTGTCTGCTCCGATAAAACATTTATTCGGCCAGAAAAAGATATTGTCATATTTTCTAGTATTGTCTCAACAAGTTTCATTTAAATATCCAAGTAAAAACCAGAGCTTTTTTCCCATTTGATCATTACGAAAATGATTCGGATAATAAAATATAACCTAAAGTCAGGATAAGACCCTTGAGTTATAAAAGAAGAATCTACCTCATAAATCCTAAATTCCAAATAAAATTTGCTCTTTTAGTAACAGCTTTTTTAATTGGAGTCTCACTAATTTACCCCTACACAATATATCAAATCATCGAAAGTGTGTCGCCTTTGCTGGCTGATAAAGTAAAAGGATTTGCCGAGCGTAAAAATGATATCTTGTTTACATTAGGAGTATGGCAATTTGGCTATTCACTAATTGTATTTTCTGTATGTATTTTCTTTAGTCATAAAATTGCAGGACCGATTTATAAGCTGAATATATTCCTAAAAAAAATACCAGAGCTAGGAGTTCTTCAAACAATGCATTTTAGAGATGGTGATTACTTTAGGGAGCTTGAGCAAAGCTATAATGCCGCAATACTCAGCATACAAGAGTCTAGAAAGCTCGACTTTGATCAACTGGAAGAAATTAGACTCTATTTAAAAAACCTTGCGCTCATTGTGCCCGAGGATAAAAAAATTGTTCTAACTGAAATCAATAAAAAAATTGAAGAGGTCAGTAGCCGCTATCAAATAGAATCTAGTTAAACATTAAACCTGAAGTGAATCACATCTCCATCTTTCAAAAGGTATTCTTTTCCTTCGACCCTGAGCTTTCCTGCTTCTTTTAACTTTGGCTCCGTTTTAAACTGAAAAAGATCTTCGCAGTGATACACCTCGGCCTTAATAAACCCTCTCTGAAAGTCAGTGTGAATAATCCCAGCTCCTTCTGGTGCAGTCATTCCATTTTTAAAGGTCCAAGCACGTACCTCTTTTTCTCCGGCAGTAAAATATGTTCGTAACCCTAACATATGATAAGCTTTTCGAATTAGCGCATCTAAGCCTGATTCTTCGATTCCTACTGCTTCCATGAACTCTTGCTTTTCCTCGTCTGACTCTAGAACAGAGATTTCGCTCTCAATTTTTCCACAAATTTCAATCACACGATTATCATCACCTACATATTTTTTAATGCTTTCCACATGAGGGTTACTCTGACCAAGCTCTTCTTCTTTAACGTTACACACATAAATCATTTTTTTAAGAGTTATTAAGCTTAAGTCTTTAATATCTTTTTGTTCTTGATCACCAAGCTCTAAGTCTCTAGCAGCTTTACCATTTTCTAAATGTTCTTTAAGTTTTTCTAATGTTGGAAGTAATGTTTTTGCTAGGCTTGACACTTTTTTGTCATGTGACTTCATTAACTTTGGAAGGTTATTCAACTTTTTTTCAACAACTTCTAAATCCGCAAGCGCAAGCTCTACATCAATTGTTTCAATATCAACGAGAGGATCGACCATACCGTTAACATGAATAATATCATCATCTTCAAAGCACCTTACAACGTGTGCAATCGCATCCACCTGACGAATATGTCCTAGAAATTGATTTCCAAGCCCCTCTCCTTTTGATGCACCTTTCACTAGTCCTGCAATATCTACAAACTCCATCACTGCTGGAATCTTTTTTTGAGGAACAATTAAGCCACTTATTTCCTCCATTCTCTTGTCTTTTACATTAACAATGCCTACGTTTGGCTCAATTGTGCAAAATGGATAGTTTTCTGCTTCAGCAGGTGCTGATGTTAAAGCTTTGAAAATAGTAGATTTTCCTACGTTTGGAAGTCCGACAATTCCACAATTTAATCCCATTTATTACTCCTAATTTACTCGCTTCCGGCTATACTTCCTTGAAGCTTTTTCAAATCCGCCAAGAACATACTCCTCAAGCGCATCTGAAACTAATTTATAAAAATCACTCAACATCATTTCATCATCTTTAGAAAATTTGGAAAGTACCCACGAGGCAACATTTCCATGCGCAGGCTTTCCGACACCAATCCTAAGTCTTTTGAACTTATTCGTTCCCAGGTGTTGATTTATCGACTTTAGGCCATTATGGCCAGCTAACCCTCCACCATCTTTAAAAACTAATAATCCAAAATCAAGGTCAATTTCATCATGTAAAACGATAACGTTTTCTACTGGTATTTTGAAAAATTTCGCGCAGGCACCAACTGATTCACCGCTAAGGTTCATATAGGTCATTGGCTTTAAAAAAGTTACCTTATTTTCTCCAACGTCTAATGAAGAAAACTCCCCTTTGAATTTTGTCTTCCAATTAAACTTTGATGAGTATGTCGAATTCTCAAGGCATTCCCATGCAATATTATGTCTTGTTCCCTCATAATCTCTGCCAGGGTTACCTAAACCCACCACTAAGAAATGCTGCATAACGTCTTCCTCTTATTCGAACAAAGAGCTCACTGAATCATTGTTAAATGTTCTATATATCGCCTGCGATAAAATCTCTGCAGTAGACAATACTTTAATTTTAGATATTTGCTTTCCTTTTTCAGACAACGGTATTGTATCTGTGACAATAACACTTGTCAGGGACTCTGCTTTTTCTATTCTATCTAATGCAGGACCGGAAAAAATAGGGTGTGTCGCACAAGCATGAACCTCTAAAGCGCCTCTTTCTTTTAAAGCATTTGCCGCTTCAATTAAAGTTCCTGCTGTATCAATCATGTCGTCGATGATGATACATTTTTTACCATTAATATCACCAATTACATTCATTGCTCTTGCTTCATTTTTAGCGATTCGTCGCTTATCAATCATCGCGATTTCAGCTTTAAGCTTTTTTGCAAAATGCCTAACTCTTTCAACCCCTCCAGCGTCCGGAGAGACAAATACCGTATTCATATCAAAAATATTTTTCTCAATATAATCAATTAAAATTGGAGAAGCATAAATATTATCAAAAGGGATATTAAAGTAGCCCTGAATTTGGCCTGCATGAATATCCATTGTCGTTACCCTGGTTGCCCCAGCGACTGTTAGTAAGTCCGCGACAAGCTTCGCCGAAATAGGGCTTCGCGGGGAAGCTTTTCTATCTTGCCGAGAATAGCCATAGTGAGGAATAACTACGTTTATGGAGTTCGCAGAAGCTCTTTTCAGAGAATCAATTAGAATCAAAAGCTCCATGATATTATCATTAACAGGTGTGCTCGTGGACTGAACGACAAAAACATCTGCCCCTCGAACATTTCTGTCTATTTCGCAATAAATCTCGCCATTAGCAAAGCGCTGTAAATTGGTTTTTACCTGATTTATCTCGAGAGCTTTTGAAATTTTTGTTGTTAATTCAGGATTAGAAGATCCAGAGACAAGGACGATTCTCTTCATTTAGGAGTCCTATTTAAAAGTTGGTTGGGGTGGTAGGGATCGAACCTACGCATGGCAGAATCAAAATCTGCTGACTTACCACTTGTCGACACCCCAACAACACGAGTTGATATACTAAATGCAAACTTATTTTGCAATTAAATTTAAACAAAAGATTCTCTCAATCACAAGAAAATTGACCAACTCTTTTACCTCGGCCTAGAAGATAACTCTTTAATATTTCAAAAGAAGTTGTCGATCCTGAAATACTAAAGGGCCCCTTTCTTCGACTTCCGAGGTAACCAAACCAAGTTATTATGGTCTCTTTTCCCCCGTGAAAAACAAACCAATTGTCCATTGAGTTATTTGATGTACCCGTCTTACCAAAAAAAGACAGTCCAAATAGCTCTTTTGACCTTCTTGAAATGGTTGTAACTGATGGGTCAGTCAAGGCCTTGTAAACCAAGTTATAGCTTTTATCTATGCATACTTTTTTAAAAAACTTTTGATAGAGCTTGTCTAGTTCGTATAAATCCAGCTCAACAGAACCCAAAAGTTGTGATGGGAATTCACTGAGAGGTACTTTCAACGTTGGTACAAAGTCCTTCAGTTCTTTTTCCAATTGGTTAAAACCATATTCTTGAGACAATTTTATCAAAGGAGTATTAAGGGATCTTTGAATAGCACGTTTGATCGTAACTGACTTTTCACCTTCTTTAAGATGGTCTCGAGGAGACCAGTTTCCTGACTTCAGTGAGAGTACTAATTTTTTCAAAGGAATCTTTTCATTTAATTCACGGTTTTTTAGGATGATTGAATAAACAATTGGCTTCAAAATAGAACCCAGTTGATGCTTTACTTTTTCTTTATGAAAGCTATGAATATACTTTGTATCATTTTCCTTTCTTATGAATACTTCAAAATCAAAACTTTGATTTAAAGCACCACTTAGCTTTTTTGAAAGAGACTCAGCTGAATTAAATAGAATATAATCATCAAAAACAAGAGGCTTTTGTCCTTTGAGGCGTGTTAAAAAGTGTAAAAAGATCGTATCTTTATTTTTTTTAAAATAACCCAACCAACCTTTCACATCCTGAATAAGACGTTTTTTATCTTCTTTATTGGCAATTTTCTCTCTAATGAAAATATCCGTCAATTGACTCACTCTGCTTAGTAGTCTCTCGGGGTATTTTACTGGGTGGTAAAAAATAGGGCCTTTTAACATCGCAACTAAAATCAAGCTTTCATATAGATTTAGGTTGGATGATTTTTTCTTGAAATAAAAATTCGCTGCGGCTTCAACTCCTTTTATTTCCACTCCATCAAAATTCCCCCAATAAACATTGTTGAGGTAAGTCTCTATGATTTCATCTTTTTCATACAGGGTTTCAATATATATTGAGATTAAAGCTTCCTTAAATTTTCTCCATAGAGTTTTTTCGTTAGTTAAAAAAATATTTTTTACTAGTTGCTGTGTAATTGTTGATGCCCCTTGGGCATATCTGCCTTTTACAATATTTACTAAAGTCGCTCTGATAATTGACACTGGGTCCAAACCAATATGAGATAAAAATCTCGAGTCTTCCGTATTAATTAGAGCCTCCCAAACATAAGGACTCATCTCAAATAGTTTAACAGGTCGCTGAAGGCAGTTTTTCTTGAAACACGTATTTAAAGTTGCGGTACTTTTAACATCAAAGCTTTTAATAACTTCATTTTTCCTAATGACCTGCTTCAGTAACTCCGGGTTGTCTTTGAAAAATATCAAGAAGTTATGAAGTAAATTTCCATCAACTAAACCACCCTTCTCTAACGAAAGCACCACCTCTTTCAACTTTGCAGAATCTTTTGATGGAAGCTTCAGAGATATTGTTGATTTTATATAAAGAAAACAGATGACAAAGCTTAGACTAACTAAGGAGAGTGTCAAAAATGAAATTTTTCTAATCATATTATAACTTTGACTATTAAATAGACCTTTCTTAATATTCTAGCATTGTTCCAAGGAATTATTTTTACGCTTTGAGGTACCAATTGAAAATCATACTCACAACATTAATAGCATTTTTATTTTATAGTTCAAGCTCAAACGCTCTTCCAATAGACTGGCAAGGGGAAATCACTTTTGATCACCACTATCTCAGCAATGGAAGGTTTATTGAGGAAACTGCCGCTGGGTCAGGCAACCTTGGCTCTACTGAAATTTCAAATAATGGCTTCTCTGAAAATGAAGCCAGCTTTCAAACATATATCTTTAAATTAACTCCAACCGTAATTGTTAGCGATTCAGTTATTGTAAAAGGAGAGATTTCAAACGGACAGTCAAGAGGCGGTAGACTTGGTGACGATACCGCAAATAACTTCGGCTCTGTGACTAGACCTGGAAGGTATTACAACGCCCTGCCAAGTGGCTCTAACCAGCTTAATCTAAACCAAGTCTATGCGCGAATTTACGGCACGACCGCAACCTACGAAATTGGAAGGCACCCCATTAACTGGGGTCTTGGCGCGCTTGTAAACAGCGGAAATGAAGCTCAGGACCGATTCTCATCTATTCGTGATGGAATTACGGCCAAAATAAAGTTAGGCAAGTTCTCTATTGAACCTTTTATTGCTAGAAGCTTCTCAGCTGATTCACTATCCTCAGAATCAAATCAAAGTGAGGTTGGTGGAACACTTTTGTTTAGTAGTATTGAGTCGGAAATGAAACTAGGCGTTTATTACTCCTCTATCACAACGGGAGCAAATGAAAGCCAAAGACAGGCTGATACGACTAACACAGGAACTCTGACCGCATTTAATGAAGGTAAAGTAAAAATAACTGACTTTTACTTTGAAAAAAGTTACAAAAAATTAAACCTTAAACTAGAAGTTCCTATCTTATCAGGAACAATTGGAAATGTTTTTCAAAATGGGCAAGCAACAAATATCGACTCTCAAGGAATTATCGCTCAATTGAATTATACTCATAATGACCAATGGTTTTTAAAGACGACCCTTGGAACTGTAAATGGAGAAGATGGTACCTCCGGAAGTTATGAAGGCTTAGAGTTACATCCAAACTTTCAAGTATCAAACATAATGTTCAAATATAATCGTGCCGCAATTTGGGATACTCAGGAAAATGTTTTTGATTCATCAATAAGTAACGCCACTTTTTTTGATTTAGACTTAATACATAAAAATAATCTCTCCACATGGACTCTTGGTCTTACTTACGGAATTGCAAACGAAGTTGCTCAAGCAGGTTCCGCAGCCTATAACCATATCACTGGTAAAACTTTTACCTCTGCATTTAATCAAGATGAAAGTTTGGGCCTTGAAGTGGACCTGGATTATAATTACAAACTTAGTGAAGAAACACTTATTGATCTAAGTCTAGCTTATTATTCTCCTGGGGACTTTTACGCTTTTACGAATACATCGACAGAAGTATCACCAGCGTCTTCATATTTATTTAAGTTTGGCACAACGATTCGCTTCTAATATGTCCTCATCATTGGATATGGGTACATTGGGTTTGGCTGCATCATTGGGTAAGGCGTCGGTCCCATCATGCTAGTATTATAACCGGGCATCATTCCAGGCATCATTCCGGGCATCATTCCAGGCATCATTCCAGGCATCATTCCAGGCATCCCTCCAGGCATCCCTCCAGGCATCATTCCAGGCATCCCTCC
>Ga0233434_1000110_pt1 | contig 108318 bp, 118 predicted proteins | sample SI_122_August201_4_FD_182738 | JGI IMG/M metagenome (GOLD analysis project Ga0233434, IMG submission 182738) | Seawater microbial communities from Saanich Inlet, British Columbia, Canada - SI_122_August2016_120_MG | ecosystem: Environmental > Aquatic > Marine > Inlet | place: Canada: British...
TTAAATGAATTATTTTTAACTTAAATGGCAGTAAAGTCTGGTCAATTATTTTAATGTAAGAATGGTCCTCAGACGCCTCTATGGTTCTATAATTCCTCGAGCCAACTAACATATTAAATTCTCCCTGATGCCAGCAACCAAACAGTCCACAAAATCTGTGGATAAGATTGTGTATTATTTAATTATAAAATTGCAACCTATGAATTTTAAAGGTTTTTTTTATATCGCTTAAATATTGAACTAAAAAAAAATCCTTTAAAATCAATAGTTTAGTGTATGTCATTGAGATTATTACCTTTTTTGTAAAAAGTTAAAGTAACTCATTAGGTCATGTGCATAACTTACCTAATTTTGGTAATGCCTCAATAGTATTTCGCTTTAATATACTAGCTACTTCCCTTATTTCCAACCCCCTAAGATCACAAAAGATTTGCGAGATTTTTTTAAGTTGGGCGGGTTCATTTGGCAACATACTTTCCAACCAAGATGGATTCATATCTGGAGCATCAGTCTCAAGGACGATTGACTCCAATGGAAGGTTTTTGGCCAAAGATCTTATATGTTTAGCGCGTTCATATGTAATTACACCTCCAAAGCCTAACTTAAAGCCTAATTTTATAAGGTGTTCTGCTTGCTGGAAGCTTCCATTGAATGCATGAATAATTCCACCTTTGATTTTTCTTTCCCTAATATGCTTTGTTATATGATCAATCATACCTCTTGCATGAACAATAATTGGAAGTTCAAGATTATCTGCTATATCTAATTGATTTTTATATACTTTTTCTTGAATACTTAATTGATTTTTATCTGAAAATTTATCTAACCCAATTTCCCCCACTGCAACAGCATCATGCTCAATTAATAAAAGTGATAATTTTTTTAAATCCTCCACCGTAACCTGTTCCGCATAGAAAGGGTGATACCCTAAAGCTAAGAAACACATGTCAAACCTTTGTGAAACTCTAATTACCTTATTAATATTTTCTGGGCTAACTGAAGGAATGATAATTCCCTCTATGTCACTTTCAACGCTTTGCTTAATCACCTTCTCAATATTATCAAATAAGGGTGGTTGATCAAGATGGCAATGCGTATCAATCAAGGCCATTTTTTTTAGATTTTAATGTCACCCTTATATCCGGCCCGACCATTCTAATATCTTTAAAAGAAAAACTAATTTTTTGCTTCATATTCTTTAATTGAGATATTTTAATGAGATTGTTCGCATCTGACCCTAATAAAACTGGAGCAACATAAATAATTAAATCATTATAATGACCTGCCTCAATCATCGCGCCAGAGAGTGTAGGCCCTGCCTCTACTAACAAATTATTGATTCCACATTCACTTAGGTGAGAAATTAATAATGATAAATCTACTCGATTATTCTTTAATGGAATTTGCAATAATCTCGCCTTAGTATTTCTTAGCTTATCTGAATTATTGTCAGGGTCACTTCCATAAACCAAGAAAACATTTTCTTGTTGTAATATCTTAAGATCATTCTTAATAGAGAGGTGGCTATCCAAAATAAATCTTTTTGGCTGTGTGTCAAAAGCCCTATTTCTAACATTTAAGTTTGGATTATCGTTATTTACTGTTCCAACCCCTGTTAAGATTGCGCAAGCATTAGCTCGAAGTTTTTGGACGTCCTCTCTTGCATATTCAGAGGTAATCCATTTACTCTCACCATTATTGAGACTTGTATTGCCATCCATTGAGCTTGCTATTTTAATTTTGATAAATGGTTTTTTTTCTTTGATTCGGTGAAAAAATCCCTGATTAAGATTAACTGCCTCAGATTCAAGAACCCCAAGTTCCACCTCAATGTTTTTTGATTTAAGGTATTCCATTCCCCTTCCTGAAACTAAAGGGTTAATGTCTGTACATGCAATATAAACCTTTCGGATGCCTGATTTTGCAATTAATTCAGTACAGGGTGGCGTCTTGCCATAATGATTACATGGTTCCAACGTAACATATAAATCAGCATCTTGTGCCAACTTACCAGCCTTATTTATAGCAACCACCTCTGCATGAGGCCCGCCTACCTTTGAATGATAGCCCTGCCCAACTATCTTATCGTTCTTAACAAGAATTGCGCCAACACAAGGATTAGGCGCAACAAAACCAAGCCCTTTTTTTGCTAAATTAAGTGCCGCCCGCATATAAGAAATTTTTTTGTTTAAGTTTTTATCCAAGATCTTTGATTGCTGCATTAAAATCTTCTGGATCCGAAAAGCTTTTGTAGACGGATGCAAACCTTATGTAAGCAACCTTATCAAGCTTTTTAAGGGTTCTCATAACTTCCTCGCCAATATCTCTAGAATTTATTTCTCTTTCACCAAGGGACATAATTTTAGCAATAATTTCTTCTATTGCTTGGTCAATATATTCAATTGGGACAGGTCTTTTGTGAAGAGCTCTAGAAAAAGAATGTAATAATTTTTCACGAACAAAATCTTCTCTCTTGCCATCCTGCTTAATTACAGCTGGAAGAGAAAGTTCAATATATTCATAAGTTGTAAATCTCTTTTCACAATTTGAACAAAATCTTCTCCGCCTAATTGAGGCGCCATCTCTAATCACTCGTGAATCTATCACTTGCGTGTCATCTGTCTTGCAAAAAGGACATTTCATACTTAGTTAGCCCCCGTATACAGGAAATGCTTTTGTAAGCTTACTTACTTTGGATTTTACCTTTGCCAGATTGTTTGAGCTGTCAGGATCGTCTAAGACATCAGCGATAAAATTACCAACTAAGGCAGCTTCTTTTTCCATAAAGCCTCTTGATGTGATGGCAGGGGATCCAATACGAATGCCAGATGTTACAAAAGGACTCTCAGGGTCATTAGGTATTGAATTCTTATTTACCGTTATATGAGCCTGTCCAAGAGCTATATCTGCTTTTTTTCCAGTTAGATTTTTAGGTATTAAATCAATTAAAAATACGTGTGATTCCGTTCTTCCAGAAACAATACGATACCCCCTGCTATGTAATGCCTCTACCATCGCCTGCGCATTTTTAACGACCTGTTTTTGATATTCCTTAAACTCTGGTTTAAGGGCTTCTGCAAAAGCTACTGCTTTCGCAGCAATAACATGCATCAACGGTCCGCCTTGCAAAGCAGGAAAAACATAGGCATTTATTATTTTTTCATACTCAGGTTTAGCAAGAATAAAGCCTCCTCTTGGCCCCCTAAGTGACTTATGTGTGGTTGAGGTGACAAAGTCTGCATAAGGCATTGGGTTAGGGTAAACGCCGCCAGCAACCAAACCTGAGTAATGAGCAACATCAACCATGAAGTAGGCACCGACCTTTTTTGCAATTTGACCCATTCTCTCCCAATCAAACCTAAGTGAATATGCTGAAGCCCCCCCAATAATTAATTTGGGTTTTGATTTAATTGCGAGCTTCTCCATTTCATCATAATCAATCTCTTCTTCCTCATTTAAACCATAAGGGATTATATTGAATAATTTACCAGAAAGGTTAGCCGGGGAGCCGTGAGTAAGATGTCCGCCATGCCCGAGGTTCATTCCCATTATGGTATCTCCTGGCTTCAACATTGAAAAATAGACCGCTTGATTGGCCTGGCTTCCTGAGTGAGGCTGAACGTTTGCATACTCCGCCCCATAAAGCTCTTTTAATCGATCTATGGCTAACCTTTCAACTTCATCAATAAACTCACATCCGCCATAAAACCTTTTCCCTATATATCCTTCAGCATATTTGTTGGTCAATTGCGAACCTTGTGCTTCCATTACTGCTGGCAATGTATAGTTTTCTGAAGCAATTAATTCAATATGTTCCTCTTGCCTCTTGTTTTCATTAATTATCTGCTGCCAAATCTCTGGGTCTAGCTTCGCTAAACTATCTGATCTTTTAAACATATTTTTGTCATCTTAAAATTTGTAATAATAAGATTAGTTTATCATGACACCCACTAAAATATATGTAGAGAACAAACTCACCTTAACAAACTAAACAAGCAGCCAATATAAGCTATAATTTTGGATTGTACTTCTTGAATTAATAGGAAAAAAATGCTCTGGACCGATACCCTTGAAATTGCAGAAAAACTTTTCGATACGCTGCCTGATGTCGACCCAAAAACAATAAGGTTTACAGACTTAAGGAAATGGGTTTTAGATCTAGATGGGTTTGAAGATGATCCTAATAAGTGTGGTGAGCGTATTCTAGAGGCTATTCAATTGGCTTGGATAGATGAGTATGCATGATGAGTTACCAAACAAAAGTATCTTTAAGGCATATGATATTAGAGGCATTGTTGGTACTGATCTAACAACACACATCGTAAAAAAAATTGGGCAGGCTATTGGAACAATGGCCTTATCACAGAAGCAAAAATCAATTTGCGTTGGTTGTGATGGTAGATTATCAAGTCCCAATTTATCTAAAATATTAATTGATGGGCTCCTATCCACTGGAATCAATGTAATAAATATTGGTTTATGCTCAACGCCTATGCTCTATTTTAGTAACTTTCACCAAGCTACAGGAACAGGGGTAATGATCACTGGGAGTCACAATCCACCAGAATATAATGGATTTAAAATAGTTATTAATCAAAAAACCCTTACCTCAGACGATATTCAAGATCTCTATAAGGCAATTTTAGACGATGATCATCTTATTGGAAAAGGACAAGAAACGTTTGTAAATATAAAGAATGCTTATCTCGACAGGATATCCAATTCGATAAAATTAAAAAGACCTATGAAAGTTGTAATTGATTGTGGAAATGGTGCTGGCGGTGTGTGTGCTGAAGAATTATTCAAAAGATTAGGTGTGGCTACTGAAGCGCTATTTTGTGATGTCGATGGTAATTTTCCCAATCATCATCCTGACCCTAGTGACCCAAAAAATCTCATAGACATAAAAAATACGCTAAAAAATGGTGATAGTGAATTAGGTCTTGCGTTTGACGGTGATGCGGATCGATTAGGTGTAATCACTAAAGATGGTGAAATAATTTTTCCTGATAGACAGTTATTATTGTTCTCAGAGGCTGTTCTAAAAGAAAACCCTCATACCCCAATCATATTTGACGTAAAATCGACAAGACATTTATTCTCTTGGATAAAGCAAAAAGGGGGAATTCCCATAATATGGAAAACAGGTCATTCCCTTATTAAGCAAAAAATGAAAGAAATGAAAGCGTCACTAGCTGGGGAAATGAGTGGTCATACTTTTTTTAATGATAGGTGGTATGGTTTTGATGATGGACTTTATGCGGCGGCTAGATTATTAGAAATATTAAGTGAATTTGATGACCCTTCAAAAATCCTAAAAGCTCTCCCTAAAGGCTTCAGTACCCCAGAATTAAATATAAAGCTCAATGAGGGCGAACAACATAAATTAATAACCAAACTTCAAGAAACAGCAGTATTCCCTGAAGCAATAGATATTATCAAGATTGATGGGTTAAGAGTTGAATATAAAGAAGGGTTTGGTTTGATGAGGGCTTCGAATACCACGCCTGTGATCGTTTTAAGATTTGAAGCTGATACTGAGAAAAAATTAAAAGAAATTCAAAGTGAATTTAAGCTGATACTTTCCCAACATATCAAACCCGAAAAAATTCCATTTTAAATAAAACCTTTAATTTATTTTAATTTTGCTACAACTCACATTTAGAAATAACCCATTTACCGTTGAAGGTTTTACTGATTCCCAATCAAATGGTCTTCCTTTTGAAAATACCACCCTACCTTTAGCCATAGATTTTTCATACAATGAATAAGCTAAAATCCTCATTTTTTTTGATTGGCAATTGATTTCAACAAGACTTTTTATTGACTGGTAATTAATTTTCTTTGTCACCTGAATATTGCTATAGTCTGTTAAAGTCCATATTCTGACCTTTTCATAGCTCCCATGGTAATTATTTATGATATTTTTAAGGTCAATAAAATACGCTGTATCCATTGCTTCATTTTGATTAAGCTTAATCCAATCTGCATAAGCTATGGAGTAAACAAAAGAGAAAAGGAAAAAAAGAAATATCTTCATCTAATATCATTTTATAGCAATTTAAAAAAAAGCCCGAAAAATCGGGCTTTTTATATAAACAAATAAATAATTACTTGTTCATTACGTACATGGTTACTTCAAAACCAAAACGCATTTCTGTAGCAGCTGGTTTAGTCCACATAATATTTCTCCTTAAAGAAAAGTTAAAAATTAAGACTTGGTTGAACATAACGGACAATTGCATTGCCAATTATGAAAAAACCAATCGGTAATTTCTGTACCATTAACAACCTCCAATTTCATAAAGAAATTATCTGTTGCAAACGTACATAGTTACTTCAAAACCAAAACGCATTTCAGTCGCTTGAGGTTGTGTCCACATAGTATTTCTCCTTTTTTATGTTAAATATAAAACTATTAAACATAAAGCAGATCATTGGAGATGTAAAAAAATAACTTTTTACAAGGTCCAACTTGAGATTTACAAAACTTATATTAATGCTTTGGTTAGCTTTTTATATAAAGATAGGCATGAAGATAACCTAGGTAAAATCATTAGATAAAATTTTATAAAAACGCTAAGATTCATCTAATTTACAAATAAAAAAACGCATACTCGTTAGAGTATGCGTTTAATTCAGTAATAACCTTAATTCTAAAACTATTCGTTCTGATCAAAGTTTATTATTGATTCATCATCATTAGTGGCGTTAAATGGTCCATTTCCACCAATTAAAAGTGCATCAGTTGGGTGAAATGCTTTTGCTTCACCATCTGCTGGCTCATCATCCAACCCAAAATCAACTTCAGAACCATCACCTTCCATACCCTTGCCACCCTGTGAACTTGCATTGACATCATCCGTTGGGTGAAACTCTTTAACAGGTTTATTTGCAGCACAACCTGAAACTAATGCAGCAACTGCCAATAGCGCTAATAATTTCTTCATTTTATCCTCCAGTTATTTAATTTAAACTAAAATAAAATTTCAAATTTATTTTACAATCTTAACTATAAAAACAAGTTCATAAGGACGAATTTCGTTTTTAATAATCCTACTTTGACAATTTTATAGCCAACTGTCAATAAGCAAAGAAATGAAATTACACTTAAATTAATTTATTCGGCCTGAACAAATTTTTTGAGGAATAACGATGCAAAATTAAAACTAAGCTCAGCGGATTCATTAAAAAGGCTGAATGCCTTATTTTTTTGCTCGGGAACTATATATCCATAATAATAGAGAAGCCCTAACCCAAATAAAGCTCTCGGCTGTTTATTGCCAGCTGATTTTTTTATCCACACATAAGCTTTTGGTTTAGTGATATAAAGATTGTTGACATAAAGTAACCACATTAGAAGCTGAGTATCAGAATCACCTTTGTTACCAACTGCCTTCATTTCCTTTAATTCACCAGAGGAATACGGTTTAATTTTATTTTCTAATTCCGCATTTAATTTAACTAAAGTATTCAAAAATTTATCTTGTTGATAATCAGTATTTTGCTTTATCCAAAAGCTACTTTTGAGGTGACCTTGAGCAGCGGCAATAATCAACCAATCTAATGCCTCACTACCCCTACTTTCTTTAAGCAGGTTCATTGCATGTTGATATTGTGCGTTAGGTTGTCCATCTCTTGCACTCTTTAGGTAATCTTCAGCATAAACACACTGAGAAGAACAAATGAATAATAAAATTAATAACCTAAAATAAAATAGCAAACCTTATATCCTTGTTCTATTTGAGTTTGTTTTAAAAAATTTATATACTAATCTAATAAATTAAGTAAATTGTATTTTTATACCATTTTTGTTAATTAATATTAACTATTGGTAAAAAAAATAACCGTACTATAATAACAATGGGCTAATGAAAAATTTATTTAAACTTATAGTTTGTCTTTTCATCTTAGCGAGCTCTTTTAATTTAAAAGCTGATGCTAATCCAGACCTATGGCCCTATATTCAGGAAAAAATGTTTCAAGATGCAGAAATTATTGAGGCAGATTTTATTAAAATTGATGGCCCAAAAAGAGCAGCAAGCGGTGCCCAAGTTCCAATAAACATTAAGCTAACAAAAACTGATGGGGTTGATTTAGAAAAAATTTATCTTATTATTGACGCAAATCCAACACAACATGCAGCGACTTACCATCTTACTGACAAAACTCAGAACCTAGATTTGTTTACACGAATACGCATGGAAACAGATTCGTTTGTTCGTGTGGTTGGACAAGATAAGGATGGTAAATTATACATGCATAAGGTTGCTATAAGGGCCTCTGGGGGTTGCAGCGGCTATATGGATGTTCATGATCCTGCTTTAACGAAAGATCTAGGTAAGATTCTAGTTAAAGCCAAAGAAGATTTTATTACCACTCGAATCAAACACCCAAATTTTACCGGACTACAGAAAGATCAAGATTCTGGAGGGTATATTCCTGAGTGGATTGTTAAGCAGATACGTTATGATTTTAATGGAAAGAAAATTCTTGCAGTTGAAAATGATATTAGCATTAGCCAGGATCCATATCTAAAATTTAAATTCGTCACTGAAGATAAGGGAACAATCACAGTTTCAGCAACGGATACAAAAGGTCAGACATTTCTGAAAAGTAAAAAGATTTAAATTATCTTATTCTTCCGAAGCAAAAGCCCCCTTATCAGCCCAATAAGATAAGGTATTATCCCAATAAAAATAAAAGCAAAGAATATTTGAAGGACCTTAATAATGTACTGTCTGTAATTCTCAATAATCGTATTTAATTCAATAAGCTTAAGTTGATTTGCATTCAACTCAGATAAGTCCATATTAACGAGTACATCTAAATTGCATTCACTTAATGCCTCCGCACACATTTGCATTTCTAAATTAAAACGATCACTTGCAATCTGATTTAAAAAAAATTCATTAACAAAAAGAAATATGGATAAGAAAAAACCGATGATGGCGAATAACCAAAAAAACTGCTTATTAAATTTTTCATTCATAGGTTATTCAGTTTATATAAGCTAAGTGATAATAAATTTTAAACCAGCAATGATTATAACAACGCCCAAAGCCTTTTTAACAGCTAAATGATTAAATCTCTTAATTCCTAAATGTGTTCCAATTAGAGTGCCTACCAGAACAGCAAAAATATAAATATAGATTTCTTCTGGAACGGAATTCACTGAGGTAATGTTGCCCATCAACCCTGAAACAGAATTAAAAAAAATAAAAACTGCAGCCGTACCTGATGCACCTTTAATGCTTGTCCATCCTAAAAAAATTATCAATGGAGATAAAAAAATTCCTCCACCTGTTCCCGTTAGTCCGGATAGTAAACCAATTAAAACACCTATAAATACGGCCAATAAGATACTTATCTGTTCGTTATTACTTTTCTTTATTTTTTTAAAAAATCTAAAGAGAAGCTGTAGTCCGGCAATAATTAAAATAATCCCTACTAAAGGCTTATAAAATTCTGATGGTAGGGATATGTATCCACCTACAAAGGCCGCAGGTATGGAGCCAAAGATAACGGGTATTAGGACATTTATGCTAAACAGCTTGTGCCTTATAAAGCGAAAACTTGCCACAGATGAAACTACAATATTTAAAATAAGGCCTATTGGCTTTATGATTCCAACTGGTGTTCCTGTTAACGATAAGATTGCAATATAGGCTGAGGCTCCACCATGACCTACAGAAGAGTATAAAACCGCACCTATAAATATTAAAAAGGCCGTAAATGAATTATCTAATAAATAATCTATTTTAAAATTTCCATTAAATAACGATTTATAAAATAAATTTGATTGGTCGGAGCGGTGAGATTCGAACTCACGACCCCTTGCACCCCATGCAAGTACGCTACCAGGCTGCGCTACGCCCCGATTAAGTTACTTTAAAATCTTTAAGATATCACCCAGTTGAACTTTAAAATTATTTAAGTCATCCAATGTCTCAGGTGAAGAATCAGTTGCCAAAGGTAATTCAGATTGTGATTTTTGAATTTCTTCTTCTGATATAACGTCTTTAATAAATTGACGATTAGAAAGTTTGGTTTTGGCCCCTTGGATTGTAAATCCCTCAAAGTAAAGTAATTCACGAATCTTTCTGATAAGAAGTATTTCGTCTTTCTGATAATACCTTCTGTTTCCCCTTCTTTTATTTGGCTCTAATTGTGTAAACTCCTGCTCCCAGTATCTAAGCACATGGGGTTTTAGATCGCACAGCCTACTTACTTCACCAATAGCAAAATATCGCTTTTGGGGGAGTGGGGGTAAATCCTTTTTATGCTTGCTTTCCAGAGTTGTTCTCTTCTACGCTTAATTTAAGCTTTTGACTGGAATGAAAAGTTACCACCCTTCTCGCTTTAATTGGAATTTCTTCGCCTGTTTTTGGATTTCTTCCTGGTCTTTCAGATTTTGACCTTAATTCAAAATTTCCAAAACCAGATAACTTTACACTTTCACCATTTTCAAGGGATGCTCGTATTTCTTCAAAAAAAGCCTCTACCATATCTTTAGCTTCGGTTTTATTTAAACCAACTTTTTCAAAGATCATTTCTGCAAGGTCTGCTTTAGTTAATGTCATAATCATCAATTTTTAAAATTAAACTTAGAGTTATCTGAGGGTAGCTTTATACTGCTGCTGAAGTACCTTAAGGACTTTTTTAACAATATTGTTCACCTGTTCCTCTTCAAGTGTTTTGTAAGTATCTTGCATAAGTATAAGAAATGCAATACTTTTTTTATCTTTTTCTATATTTTTACCCTCATATACATCGAAAGCTTTAACCTCTCTAATATAATTAATGTTTGCTTTTTTTACAGCCTGAACCATATCATCAACTGAGATATCTTTATCAACTACGACTGAGATATCTTTTCTAATTGGTAAAAGTTTTGAAGGTATGTGAAACTCTTTAGGTGCTTTTTTACTTAGTGGCCCAAGGTCAATCTCGAATAAAAATACATCTTCTTGAATATCAAATTTCTGTTTCCATTTAGGGTGCAATTGACCAACCCAACCAATCGGCTTATCATTTTTTAACACGCTAGCTGATTGTCCTGGATGAAGAGCTCCGGGCACTTTATTTTTTTTAAATGTCAATTCTTCAGCTGAAAGAGTTTCAAGATCACCCTTCACCTCATAGAAATCAATTTTTTTGGATTTTAAACCCCACTGCTCAGGATATGAGCTTCCATATACAACTCCGGATAGTACCTGTTTTTCATCATACCCACTTTTTGACTTCGTATATGACGAGGCTATCTCAAAGAGTCTTATTTGTGCTTGCCCTCTATTAATATTGTAGGTTAGTGCGTCAATATGGCTACCCCACAACTTAGATCTCATAACGCTCATTTGAGAAGCAATTGGATTATCAAGCTTTATTAGGTTTTTATTTTCATGAAATTCCCTCTCAAGGCTTTCTTCAATAAAGCTATAACTCACAATTTCATGATAACCAAGCGCAGCCATCGCAACCTTAATGTCGTATGCAGATCTATTTTTTGACTCTAAGCCTAGTATTTCTGTGCTTGCTGTTGGTGGCTTTGCCTCTATTTTATCAAAACCATAAATACGAATAACCTCTTCGACAAGATCTTCCTCTAAATTAATATCAAACCTATAACTTGGTGGGGTTACTTGAAAGCCACCCTCTAATTCTTCAAAGCTGAACTTAAGGGCATTTAAAGTTTTTTTTATTTCATTTTCATCAATATACAAACCTAAAATTTGTACGACTTTTTCTGAACGCAGCATTATTTTATTTCTTTCAGGGAGCGCACTTTCTTCTTTAAGAATAACTGATGGCTCACCATCACAGAGATCTATCACAAGCGCTGAAGTTTCATTGAGTGCGTCAAGCGTATATTGGAAATCAACCCCTCTTTCAAAGCGATGAGATGATTCAGTATTCAGACTATGTCTTCTAGCAACTCCTGATAGGTTAATTGGGGCAAAGAAAGCGGACTCTACTAAAATATTAGTTGTATCATTCGTCACACTCGCCTCAAGACCTCCCATTATTCCAGCCAGCGCTAAAATATTTTCATCATCAGCAATCACTAGCTCATCTCCAAAGAAAGTTATTTCCTGATGGTTAAGCAGTAAAAGCGTCTCACCTTTCTTGGCATTTCTAACATGAATGACACCTTTTATTTTATCAAGATCAAAAGCATGCGTAGGCTGGCCATGTTCCAACATCATGTAATTTGTTACATCAACTACAGGGTTAATTGAATCTATACCCCCCCTTTTCAACCTCTCTTTTAACCATCCAGGCACTTCATTTTTGTTATTAACTTTTCGTATTTCACGGAGACAATAAAGTGGGCAAGCAGTCTTATTAATGACATTAACTTTTATATTTAATTTATTGATTTCTTTATTGATTTCTTTATTGATTTCTTTTCTATAATTCAAATCGGTCATTGCAGATATTTCTTTCGCAATTCCTCTCATACTTAGACAGTCAGGTCGGTTTGGTGTAATTGATAAATGAAATATTTGGTCATCTAAAGAAAGACAATTTTTTAAAGTTTCGCCTACTTTGCTATTTTGATCAAGTTCTAATATCCCCTCAGATTCATTTGAGATATTTAGTTCTTTAGCGGAGCATAGCATGCCACTGGAATCAATACCTCTTAACTTGGCTTGTTTAATTTCAAATTTATCAAGCTTCGCTCCAACCTTTGCACAAGGAATTTTGATCCCAACTCTAGCATTTGGGGCACCGCAAACAATTTGAAGGTTATCCTTTTCTCCTGCATTTACTTGACAAATATTAAGTCGGTCTGCGTTAGGATGTTTCTTAATTTCTACAATTTCACCAACCACCACAAGATCAGATATGGTAGATAGATCTTCAATTTCTTCAACCTCAAGACCGCCCTGAGTCAATGTATTACTCAAGTCAATACCATTCAAATCTTTATCGAAAAATTCATTAAGCCATTTTTTAGAGAACTGCATAACTAAACCTTAAATTGATTCAAGAAACGAATGTCATGATTAAAAAATGGTCTTAAATCATTAATGCCATACTTTAGCATCGCTAACCTCTCCACACCTAAACCAAACGCAAAGCCTTGAAATAAATTATAATCAATCCCTGCTTGTGACAGGACATTAGGATGTACCATGCCACAACCTCCTATCTCTAACCACCCATCATTCCATTTCATATCTATTTCAGCAGATGGCTCTGTAAACGGGAAAAAAGAAGGTCTAAACCTTATCTGTAAATCATCATTTTCAAAGAATTTCTGTAAAAAGCTTTGTGTAACCCATTTTAAATTTGCAAAGCTTACTTTTTTGTCAATCCACAAGCCTTCAATCTGATGAAACATTGGTGAATGTGTTGCATCTGAATCAACCCTATAAACCCTTCCGGGTGAAATAATTCTCAACGGCGGGGGATTATTTTCCATATATCGAATTTGAACGGACGATGTGTGTGTTCTCAACACATACTCTTTATTTAAATAAAATGTATCATGCATTGCTCTAGCTGGGTGTGACTCTGGTATATTTAATGCAGTGAAATTATGATAATCATCTTCAATTTCAGGTCCTGTGGTTGAGCTAAATCCTATTGAATTAAAAATTGTTTCGATTGTTTTTATAGTAATAGATATTGGATGCAGCGTACCTTTGTTTTGTTTTTTTCCATCCAAGGTTACATCAATATTTTCATTTTTAAGTTGATCGTTCATCAAATGAATTTGAATTTCTGATTTTCGATCGCTTAGTGCTTTCTCAATAGATTTTTTTATATCATTTATCAAAGCACCTATGATTGGTTTATCTTTATTGGGTAAGCTTGATAACCCTTTCATTGCTTCATTTAAAGGCCCCTGCTTTCCAAGGTATTTTGATTTAATATGATCTAAATCAGATAGCTCAGAAACTTTTGAAAAGTCATCTTTTGCTTGTTGAATTAATTTTTTTAATTCTTCCATAATTATTTTTTTAAATAAAAAAGGAGGCTTAAAAAGCCCCCTTTTATAATTTTTTTAAAATTAGACAGCTCCGAGGCTTGATTTTGCAATATCCACAAACTTTGCGAATGCAGGTTTATCAAATACAGCCATATCTGCTAAAACTTTCCTGTCTACTTCAACAGAAGCCTTTTTTAGCCCATTCATAAATCTACTATATGATAAACCACACTCCCTAGCCCCCGCATTAATTCTAGCTATCCAAAGAACTCTAAATACTCTCTTTTTCTGCCTTCTATCTCGGTAGGCATACTGGCCAGCCTTCATAACAGCTTGTTTTGCTACTCTGTAAACATTTTTCCTTCTTCCACGAAAACCTTTTGCAGCATCAAAAATTTTCTTATGTCTTGCTTTGGCAGTTACGCCTCTTTTTACTCTTGGCATAGCTTACTCCTTAGCGTGTTGGCATCATCGAACGTACTCTTTTTGAGTCAGTTGATGAAATGATTGTTGTACCTCTAAGATTTCTTTTTTGCTTAGTTGTCTTTTTGGTAAGAATATGACGAAGGTGTGAATGAGTTCTTTTAATTAAACCATTACCAAGAAACTTGAAACGTTTCTTTGCACCACTTTTAGTTTTCATTTTTGGCATTTTTTTCTCCTTTTTTGTTATTTAATAAAAGTGCTTCGGCATGCCTATTAGCCTTATCACAAATATTTACTGCTTTTCTTCTACTTCTTTTTCCTTACTTACTGCATCACTCTTAGCTTTATTTTTTGCTTTTGGATTTTTATGAGGCTGAAGCACCATTACCATTTGTCTTCCTTCCATTTTAGGAAATTGTTCGACAACTGCATAATCCAATAAATCTGCTTCTACTCTTTTCAACAAAGCCAAGCCAAGCTGTTGAAAGGTAATCTCACGACCTCTAAATCTTAAGGTAACCTTAACCTTATCTCCAACAGTCAAAAAAGCGATGATTTTACGCAATTTAATATTGTAATCACCATCGTCTGTACCAGGTCTGAACTTGATTTCTTTAACCTGAACATTTTTTTGTTTCATTCTAGCAGCATGCATTTGTTTACTCTGTGCATACTTGTACTTACCAAAATCCATCAACCTACAGACAGGAGGTGTGGCTTTTGGTGCAATCTCAACTAAATCTGTATCAAGCTCCTCTGCTTGAGAAAATGCTTCAGCCAGTTTAACAATTCCAAGCGCTTCACCCTTAACACCTACTAACCGTATTTCATCAGCAGTAATATCTCGGTTAATGCGAACATTCTTATCAAGCGCTATAACGAACTCCTAAATTTATTTGATCAAACGAAACATTAAGATTTATCACAAATCTCTTTCTTTAAAATCTTAATCAGTGACTCTACAGTCATTGAGCCTAAATCTTCACCTTTTTGGTTTCTCACAGCAACTTGCTTCGTTTCTTTTTCCCTATCTCCAATAACTAATAAATAAGGAACCCTCTGTATGCTATGTTCGCGTATTTTATAGGTAATCTTCTCATTTCTCAAGTCTGAATTACATCTGATATTATTAAGCTTTAATGCTTCAGTAACTTCTTCAGTATATTCTCTATGTGCATCCGCAATATTTAAGATAATTACCTGCACTGGAGCTAACCATAGAGGCATAAAACCGGCGTAATGTTCAATTAAAATTCCTATAAATCGCTCCATTGAACCTACAATTGCTCTATGAAGCATCACAGGGTTTTTACGGCTATTATCCTCCGCAATATACTCAGCTCCCAACCTCTCTGGCAAATTAAAATCTAGTTGAATAGTCCCACATTGCCATATTCTTCCTAAGCTATCCTTAAGAGAATACTCTATCTTTGGTCCATAAAATGCTCCTTCACCTTCTTGCAAAGTATATTCAATGCCAGTTTCTTTAAGCGCATCCTCTAAAGCCAATTCTGCTTTTTCCCAAATATCATCTGACCCTACTCTTTTTTCTGGTCTTGTCGACAACATCACCAAAACGTTATTAAACCCAAAATCTGCGTAGGTCTCATATAACATTTTACTAAAATCTTTTACTTCGCTTTTGATTTGATCTTCGGTACAGAAGATATGAGCATCGTCTTGAGTAAAACCCCTTACCCTCAATAACCCATGAAGGGCACCTGAAGGTTCATTTCGATGGCATGAGCCAAACTCTGCAAGCCTTAGAGGCAAGTCTCTATAACTATGAAGGTTACTATTAAAAATTTGAACATGCCCAGGGCAGTTCATCGGCTTTACTGCATACTCCCTATTTTCTGAAGCTGTTGTAAACATATTTTCATGATAATTATCCCAATGTCCTGAGCTTTTCCAAAGTTCTTTATCAAGAACAGTGGGTGTTTTAATTTCATCATACCCATAATCAAGAAATTTTTGACGCAGATAGTTTTCAATTTCAAGCCATATTGACCATCCCTTCGCATGCCAAAAAACCATTCCAGGCGAAGTATCTTGCATATGAAAAAGATTTAATAATTTTCCCAACTTTCGGTGGTCCCTTTTTTCTGCTTCTTCTAACCTTGTTAAATAATCTTTTAATTCATCTTTATTATTCCATGCAGTCCCATAAATTCTTTGTAACATTTCATTTTTTGAATCACCCCGCCAATAAGCGCCTGCGAGCTTCATTAATTTAAAAACCTTTATTTTTCCTGTGGATGGCACGTGTGGGCCTCTACATAAATCAGTAAAATCGCCCTGCTCATATAAAGACAGTTCCTCTCCCTCAGGTATAGACGAAATAATTTCAGATTTATATATTTCGCCGATAGATTTAAAATAGTCAATTGCAGCCTGTCTTTGTATTACTTTTCTATTAATCCCTATATTTTCCTTAGAGAGCTCATTCATTTTCTTTTCAATACGAGCTATATCATCCGGAGTAAATGGACGTTTATATGAGAAATCATAATAAAACCCATCTTCTACAACAGGACCAATGGTTACTTGTGCTTCAGGAAAAATATTTTTTACAGCATGAGCTAAAAGGTGAGCGGCCGAATGTCTGAGGATATCAAGACTTTCCGGACTTTTTGAAGTAATGATTGATAGGCTTGTGTCCTCAATAATCTCATAACTCAAATCAACTAATTGATCTTGAATTTTTCCTGCCAGCGCTGCACGAGCTAACCCCTCACCAATATCTTTTGCGACTTCGGCAATAGTTACAGTCTTGTTGTATTTTTTTACTGAACCATCAGGGAGGGTAATATTTGGCATAAATTAAAACTTAAATAATAAATATTTTATAAGGTTTTACTCAATCAAGATAGAGTTTATCCAACAAATGGTAGGCACGATTGGATTCGAACCAACGACCCCCACAATGTCAATGTGGTGCTCTAACCAGCTGAGCTACGCGCCTTTAATTATTGCGCCATTCTATACTAGGGAGGTGTCTGAATCAAATAAGCTTAAAGTCTTAATTGGTTTCTTATAACCAAGATTGTAATTTAGATATTTAAATATGAATGGAAGTGATGGAATGATAGACAACCTTAAGCGCTTACCTAAAACAGGACAAGAGGTTGGTTTAGTATTATTACTTCCAAATGACTTTATAAATAAAACCTGGGAACGAAAAAACTAAAAAAAGAAAAAAAGTAACGGCATAAAACTCCCAATCCTGAGAATGAACATTGCCAATAACTTGTTTTTCGAGGAGCGTAGCAAAAAAACCTACACAAAAATAATAAACAATAATTTCTATAAGAATAAATGAAACTGCCTTGTTTTTATTTTGTGGGAAGAAAATAAATAAATTATTAGAAAGCCAAGGGATATTGGCAAGGAACAAAGCCAAAATAATAATTAAGATAAAAATCATGGCAACATATTAATAGGTTATTTTTAAAAAATCAAAAGAACTAGAAGGTTGTATAAATTATATAATGTCATTAAGCTATAAAAAAACATAAATTATATTTAAAGTTAATATGAAAGCAACGGCGACAAAAGTCAGGACATTATTAGAAATAATTAATGAAAAGGACATTAAAGAGCTTATTACGGTGGATTCTAAAAGCCCTGTGATGGAAGCATTAACTATTATGGCTAAATTTAAGATTGGGGCCCTGATTGTTTTGCATAAAGATAAAATGGTCGGGATCATTTCTGAGAGGGATTACGCTCGTGAAATGATTTTAGAAGGAAGGTCTTCAAAGGATACAAAGGTTAAAGAAATCATGACTAAAAAAGTCCTAACGCTCTCAGCTGAAGATAATTTTGAGAAAGGGTTAGAGATTATGAATAAAAAAAGAATTAGGCACATGCCGGTCATGGATGGGAAAAAATTAATCGGCATGGTTTCTCAAGGAGACCTTGTTAAAGAGATGATTGACTACCAAAAAGAATTGATAAAAGAATTAAAAGCTTTCGTTTATTGGTAGCTACCCGCCAAAATCATCAAGCATAATGTCTTCTCTGTCTACGCCTACATCTAAAAGCATATTGATTACAGACTGATTCATTATAGGGGGTCCACATAAGTAGTATTCACAGTCTTCTGGTGCAGGATGGTTTTTTAAGTATTGTTCATACAGGACATTGTGAATAAAGCCTGTATTCCCCTTCCATTTGTCCTCTGGAAGTGAATCCGACAAAGCAACATGCCAAGAAAAGTTTTTATTATCTTGTTGAAGTTTTTCAAATTCATCCGCATAAAACATTTCTTTTTTTGAGCGTGCGCCATACCAAAAAGATGCCTTTCTATCCGTTTTCGTCGTTTTAAACTGGTCAAATATAAGGCTTCTCATCGGCGCCATTCCCGCACCCCCACCCACAAAAATCATTTCTTTTTTAGTGTCACGGGCAAAAAAATCGCCAAATGGGCCTGATATGGTTACTTTGTCGCCTTTTTTTAAATTAAATATATAGGAAGACATTTTTCCTGCAGGAATACCAGAAGAACCAGGGGGTGGGGTAGCTATTCTAACATTAAGCATGACAATTCCTTTTTCAGCAGGGTGATTTGCCATAGAATAAGCTCTTTCAATTGGCTCTGTTACCTCCGAAGAAAAATCCCAAATCTTAAATCTATCCCAGTCCTCTCGGTACTTTTTAGCAATATCAAAATCTTTATAAGACAGTGAGTGCTTAGGGGCCTCAATTTGTATATACCCCCCTGCTTTAAAATTTACATTTTCACCTTTAGGGAGCTCTAAAATTAATTCCTTAATAAATGTTGCTACATTATCATTACTTAGCACCTTACATTCCCATTTTTGAACGCCAAAAACTTCCTCAGGAACTTCAATTTCCATGTCTTGTTTAACGGCAACCTGGCATGATAACCTTGTACCACAAGATGCATCTCTTTTACTAATATGTCCCTCCTCGGTAGGTAAAATCGAACCCCCGCCCGCATGGACTTTAACTTTACATTGAGCGCAAGTCCCACCACCGCCACATGCAGAAGGAACAAATAATTTCTCTGTAGCTAAAGCTTGTAGCAATTTACCACCAACTGGGACTTGAATAGTTTTTTCTCCATTAATTGTTACATTAACTGCACCAGAGGATACAAATTTACTTCTTGCATAGATGATAATCATAACTAATGACAAGACTATGAATGTAAAAAGTATCACTCCAAGAAAAAAGGTATTCATTAATTATCCTTATAACTTAACGCCAGAAAAACACATAAATGCCATTGCCATAAGACCAGCAGTAATAAACGTTATACCAAGCCCCTGTAGCCCTTCAGGTATATCGCTATATTTTAATTTCTCCCTTACGCCAGCCATCGCAGTAATAGCTAATGCCCAACCAAAACCAGAAGAAATGCCATAGGTAAGTGATTCAGAAAAATTGTAATCTCTCTCAACCATAAATAAAGAACCTCCTAAAATGGCACAATTAACGGTGATAAGCGGCAAGAAAATTCCAAGCGCGTTATATAAAGGAGGGAAATACTTATCAAGGATCATCTCTAATATTTGAACCAAGGCTGCGATTACGCCTATGTAAGATATCAGACCTAGAAAAGTGAGGTCAACCTCTGAAAATCCAGCCCATGCTAAAGCGCCTGGTTTTAGTAGGTATGTAAGAATAAGATTGTTTGCTGGAACAGTAATTGATTGAACAATCATAACCGAAATACCCAACCCAATAGCTGTGGTTATTTTTTTGGATACAGCAATAAATGTACACATCCCCAAAAAGAAAGAAAGCGCAAGATTCTCAACAAAAATTGCTTTAACTGCTAATGAAATCAAATTTTCCATTAGTGATCCTCAACAGTTTGAATTTTAAATTCCGGGCTTTCAACTTGTGATTTTTTCCACGAACGCAAGCCCCAAATTAGAAATCCTATGATAAAAAATGCCGAAGGAGGAAGGAGGAGTAGCCCGTTTGGAATATACCACCCGCCATCATTTATTGGCTCTAAAATCATAATGCCAAACAATGACCCTGATCCAAAAAGTTCTCTAAAAATTCCGACACACATAAGGAGTAAGCCATAACCTAAACCATTACCAATTCCATCTATAAAAGAATCTACCGGGGTATTTTTCATAGCGAAAGCCTCTGCTCTTCCCATAACAATACAATTGGTAATAATTAGACCAACAAAAACAGATAGGGTCTTTGATATCTCGTAAGCATAGGCTTTAAGAATTTGATCCACAACAATAACCAATGATGCAATGATTGTCATTTGTACAATAATTCTTATGGAGGTTGGAATATGGTTACGTAACAACGATATAAAAAAAGATGAAAAACCTGTGACAACAATTACTGCGAGCATCATAACAAAAGCAACTTTTAATGAAGAGGTAACAGCCAAAGCTGAGCATATTCCTAAAACTTGTAATGCTATAGGGTTGTTATCAACTAAAGGGTCTACGAGAAGTTTTTTTCTAGTTTGTGACATTACATTGTCCCATTTTTGAAGTTTGTAAGAAATTTATTGAATCCTGACTCACCCAACCAAAACCTAACTAAATTATGCACACCGTTTGAAGTTAGAGTTGCTCCCGCAATAGCATCAACATGATATTCTTTAGCATCAGCAGTCTTTGCTACTTGTATCATTAAATCTCCCTCCGGGTTTCTTATTTTTTTCCCCGCCCATTGCGATTTCCATTTTGGATTATCTACTTCCCCACCTAATCCAGGTGTTTCTGCATGTTGGTAAAATTGTAATCCAAAGATTTCATTGCCATCCTCTTCTAGTGCTACAAATCCATATAATGTTGACCAAAGGCCATAACCATAGATAGGTAAAATTATCTTATCAATGCTTTGGTCCTTATTTTTAAGAAGGTACACCGTCGCAAAATTTGATCTTCTTCCAATAGAAGCTGGATCATCAGTAAGCTCAATGCTGAGCATTGGGTCAGATGCCGCTTTAGCATCATCGAAATCTTTAGGGTTAAACCTATCAGTAAATACCCCTTCGTTGATATCAACTATCCTGGGCTCAAATGATGAAAATGACTCTTCTACATCTATCCCCTCATAATAAATACCTGCGACTTGTAAAATATTTATTTGTTTATCGCGAATTTTATTAGCCTGCTGGAGAGCTTTTAACTTCACAGCAGCAAAGGAAACTATCATGGAACAAAAAAGGCAGAGAACTACTGCAACAAAAATAGTTTTCGGCGTGCTGTTTATAGGCATATTCTTGAACTTTGTGAAAATATTTTCTTTTCTTTGTTCAGGCATTCTTCCTCATCCTTCTTCTCTTGATATTTGCTTGAACTACAAAGTGATCAATTAATGGTGCGAATACATTCCCAAATAAAATAGCAAGCATCATTCCCTCAGGAAAAGCTGGATTTAAAACACGTATCATTACAACCATAAATCCAATTAATGCTCCGTAGATATATCGCCCCATATTTGTATGACTTGCTGACACTGGCTCGGTAACCATAAACACAAGACCAAAAGCATAACCTCCGATCACAAGATGCCAATACCACGGCATACTAAACATAGGGTTTGTATCACTTCCAATCCAATTTAAAAAGGATGAGAAAACAATCATTCCAACTAAACAACCAATTATTAATCTATAGTTTGCTATGCGAGTGATAAGTAAAAAACTTAAACCTACCAAGCATGCGAGAGTTGATGTCTCGCCAAGAGACCCTTGAATAGTTCCAAAGAAAGCATCGGACCAAGTAATTCCATAACTCATAAGTGATTCATATCCTTCTGCTGCTGATATACCTAAAGAGGTAGCAGATGATATTCCATCAACAGGAACCCAAACAGAATCGCCAGTCATATAAGCTGGGTATGCAAAATATAAAAATGCTCGGCCAGTTAAGGCAGGGTTTAAAAAATTCTTTCCCGTTCCGCCAAAAACTTCCTTTCCCACAACTACTCCAAACATAATACCAAGAGCTACCATCCAGAGCGGCGTTGTTGCTGGTAAAGTTAATGTATATAACATTGAAGAGACTAAAAATCCTTCATTTACCTCATGACCTCTTTTTGTCGCAAAAAAAACTTCCCACAAACCTCCGGCAATCAAAGTAGTTATATATATCGGGAAGAAATATAAGGCACCATGCGCCATATTTGAAAACATACTACTGGGATCCAATGAAATGCCAAACAACTGAAGCAACCATATTCTCCAACCAGTTAAACTGGCGGGACTAACTTCAGCTAATGCCAGATTAGTTTGTAACCCTGTGTTATAGAATGCCCATAAAATGCAGGGAATGGTTGCTATAACAACGTATGTCATTATTCTTTTCATATCCACAAAACTTCGGGCATGAGGTGCTGCTTTCGTTACCGTACTGCTTGTATAAAATATGGTCTCAACCATTTCAAAAATTGGGTATAGCTTTTCATATTTACCACCCGGTTTAAAATGTGGCTCGATAGAATCAAAGAATTTTCGGAACGCCATTATCTAACCTTCCTTCTCAATTTTTTGCAGACAATCTCTGAGTGCAGGCCCATATTCATATTTAGCTGGGCAAGCAAAAGTAGCCAAAGCAAGGTCTTCCTCATCCAGCTCCAATGCACCTAAAGATTGGGCTGTATCGGTATCCATAACTAGCAATGAGCGTAATAATTGAGTTGGCAAATAATCTTGTGGCATTAGTGTTTCAAAGATACCGGTTGGGACCATAGCCCTCCTCCCTCCATTGAGGTTTGATGTTAGGTTAAACAATTTTGAAGGCATAAATGCCGATATCAGAACAGGCATCACAGAGAATTTATTTGGTTGCGGCTTAATCCAACCAAAAAGTATTTTATTTCTATCTTCATGCATAAGAGTAACTTGCCTAGAATACTTGCTTAAATAAGCTAATTTATTTTCTGCAATAACACCAGATAAGACTGAGCCTGAAACAATTCTGCACAAATCATCATTCAAGTATTCATTCTCTAATAAATCTTTTAAAGAGGCTCCCTCATAAGTCCTTACCAATCTAGGATTTTTAGCAAGGGGTCCGCAAATGGCTATTGTTCTTTCAGCTTCAAGGTAGCCAGATAAAAATAATTTTCCTATAGCGATAATATCTTGATAGCCTATTGACCATACTGTTTTATTGGCATCAGGCGCATCAAGAAAGTGTATGTGTGTGCCAACTAATCCAGCAGGATGAGGGCCTTCAAAACCAATCACTTCACAACCTTCTATATCAAATCGATTTTCTTCTTTATTGCATACAAAAACTTTTCCTTTGGTTAACAATGCAACCTTTTTAACCCCCTCCTCAAATGCCTCTAAATTATCATCTATGACCACATCTGCATCTGGGCACAAAGGCTCAGTATCAATGGCAGTTATAAAAATTGAAGATGGTTCTGATTTTGGATTTGGTATTTTTGAATAAGGCCTGGTTAAAAAGGAAGTCCATAACCCACTATCAAGCAAGCATTTCTTTACGAATTCTTTTTGAGATTTAATTGACTTGTTTTGCTTAATAAAGTTAACACTTTTAGCAGATAAGTTTTCAACTTCAATAACCACGCTCAGTAAAGATCTTTTTTCTCCTCTGTTTATTGACTGCACATTTCCTTTACATGGAGAGACAAAGCGAATTTCTGGGCAATCTTTATGACAAAACAAAGGGGTGCCTTTGTCTACCTTATCACCCTCAGAAACAAGCATTTTTGGCTTTAAGCCATTAAAATCTGTTCCCTTAACTGCCATTGTTTTAGGGGGGTTCCCCTTGGAAATTTTTTGTTGTGGGGATCCTTCGATTGGGACATCTAACCCACGTCTCAGAGAAAATTTCGCCATAAAAAGTTAATTCCTGATTTGATGCCTATTTAAACAATACAAAGAATTAATGAGATTATATTCTAGTTCCGGCGTCAGATAAATTTAATTGACCTATTAGAATACCTTTTTACCCATTCTCATTTACTCTAAAATGCGGTAATCCCATCTAAGCATTTTTAATTTACACATTAGGATGCCCGCTTTTTATTAGCAAGGTAATTTAGTTTATAATTACATGCATGACCATTTTTCTACTAGTTTTTATTTTTTTGATAAGCGTAATCGCTCTTATGTCATTAGGTGTTATTTTGATGGGTAAAAACATAAAGGGAAGCTGTGGTGGTTTAAATGCAATTTCTGGCTCTGATAAGTGCTTAGTATGTAATAAAGATATCGACCCAGAGAGCCCATTAGTAAACAAGCTTAGTTGTAAAAGAAATCAATAAAGAATCAGGCTTTAAAACCCCAGGGTATAAATAATATTGCGACAAAAGAAATAGACGATATCAATCCGTACACCCATGACTTAAGAACCCACTTATGTTTTTTATTTTTCCAATTATCCCTAAAGGATCGCCCAAAAAATATCATTAGCAAAACTAAAATTAGCCCGATATATGATGATTCATAAGGATTTAAAATCATAAAAAGAGATACTTACCTAGTTTAATAAAGGCTTGTTGAAATTTATGGTGCCGTCGGAGAGACTCGAACTCTCACGACTTTCGTCACTACCCCCTCAAGATAGCGTGTCTACCAATTCCACCACGACGGCTAATTCAATAAAGTCACGTTAATTAGGAATGTCTTGGGTTTCTCCAATTCCTTCTGACTCATTAATTTGCTCTTTGGTTTCAACAGACTGTAAGTTATTTTCTTGAATCTGGTCTGCAGCGGAGCTTGCATTTTTATTGCTTGCGATAAATGCAAGACCAATACTCGTACAAAAGAATATTGTTACGCATACCGCTGTTAGCCTGGTTACAAAATTTCCAGAACCTTGAGCTCCAAAAACACTACCTGAAGAATTACCACCAAACGCAGCTCCTGCATCAGCCCCTTTGCCATGCTGAACTAAAACTAGCCCTATTACTCCCAGGCTAACAACTACGTGAATAATCGTTATTAAATTTTCCATATTTTGTATATCTTTTTTAAATTTTAATTAAATTTTACGAATACTATTACAAATTTTAAAGAATTCATTTGCATCTAGTGATGACCTTCCCATCAATATTCCGTCAACCCCATTTATTTCACATAATTGTACCGCATTTTTGGCATTTACACTGCCGCCATAAACAATATTTACATCATCATTCCCTGTTAGATTTGGATAAATTAACTGCTTGATGAAATCACACATTTTTTCAATCTGCTCAGGGCTTGCAGCTGAATCAGAACCAATAGCCCAAATTGGTTCATATGCAATTATTGATCCTTTAAAAATATCTTTTCCGTACAAATCTAAAATAGTTTTAATTTGCTCAGATACAACTCTTTCCATTATTCCTGCTTCACGTTCATTAAGATTTTCGCCCACACAAAGAAGCGGGGTCATATCTTGTTTTTTTATCATATTAAATTTTTCAGCAATATTTTCGTCGGACTCACAATAAGCTGTATTTCTCTCCGAATGACCAACAATCACTAGCTCACCCTGAAAATCTTTAATCATTGAAGCGCTCACTTCGCCCGTAAATGGTCCTTCCAATTCTTTTGCTACATTTTGACAACCCCAGTGAATATTGGTCCCTTCAAATATCTTCTGAGCTTGAAATAAATAAGGATAAGGAACGCATAAGGTTATTTTTAGTTCATTGAATGAGCTTAACTTACTCTTAAGACTTTTAAAGTGATGTTCATTAAAGTCTAAAGAGCCATACATTTTCATATTACCAATGACAATTTTTTTAGATTTTTTTTTCATTCCACAATATTTTTTATAATAATTTGAAGGTTTTTATTCCCATTAAACTCATTTGCATCAATAGAATAAACGACCCTTATTTTATCAGGTAGTGTCTGGTTATTATTAAAAAATATTGCCTGATAGTTTTTATTATTTCTGAGAAGGCATTTTGTATGCTTTTCTCCAATAATCTCCTGATTCAATACATCAAAATTATCTACAAACAAAGGAGCTGGAAAGCTTTGGCCCCAAACTTGTTCATTTATAATTTTGGCTATGGAATAATTTAAATCTTCAGACTCAATACTTTTATCATGCTCAATTGTTTTATTTAGCAGATCTGGAGTTATAAGTTCTTGGCAGGTGAGCTCGAAGATCTCACCAAACTTTTTAAAGTTATCTTTCTTTATTGTAAGACCCGCTGCCATCGCATGGCCTCCAAAAGTTTCTATTAAGCTAGGGTAACGTTTAGATATTAAGTCTAATGCATCACGAAGATGAAAAGAATCTATGGATCTTCCAGAACCCTTAATCAAAAAATTATTAAAATTTGCAAATGTAATTGTCGGCCGGAAATATTTTTCTTTTAACCTAGAAGCCAATATACCAACCACCCCCTGATGCCAACTCTCATTTGCTAAAACGATCGAATAAGCAGTTTTAAACTTATGATCATCCATTTCCTCAATTGCAGATAAAACCATATCTGATTCTATAAGCTTTCTATTTTCATTAAATTTTATTAGTTGTTTAGCAAAATTTGATGCTTGGTTTAAATTTTCTGCTAATAAACATCGAATGCCAATCGTCATATCGCTCAACCTTCCAGCCGCATTAATTTTTGGTGCAATGATAAAAGATAAATCAGATGTCTTGAGATATGTATGTTTTTTTTTAGATTCGTTAATAATTGCTTTGATTCCAAAATTGAAAGCATTGCCTCTAATAATTTTTATGCCAGCAGAAACTAAGATTCTATTATTAAAATCAAGGGGTACTAAATCAGCAACAGTCCCTAAGGCCACTAAATCAAGCAAGTCAATTAATATGGGTTCTTCGTAGTCCTTATTTTTTTTTCTAAAAGCAATTCTTAATGCAAGAAGGACATAAAACATGACTCCAACACCACATAAGTTTTTACTCGGGAATGTACAGTTTTTTTGATTTGGATTAACAATAAATTTAGCTTTTGGTAGTGAGTTACCAGGAAGATGATGGTCGGTAATAATTACGTCTATTCCTGCTTTATTTGCAGCCTCAACCCCATCGTGACTTGCAATCCCATTATCAACAGTAAGGATAATATCAGGGTCTTTTTTTAGAGCTAACTCAACAATCTCAGGCGTTAATCCATAGCCGTATTCAAATCTATTAGGGACTATAAAATCAACATTTCCCCCAAACTTTTTCAAGCCAATCACACCACATGCGCTGGCTGTAGCACCATCTGCATCGTAGTCGCCTACAATCACTATTTTTTTATTATCTAATATTGCCTGGCATAAAAACTCACCGACAGCTATATTTGATAAAAGTAAATTAGGTGATAAAAGCTTATCGAGCTTGTAGTTAATATGTTCTGAATTATCAATCTTTCTTGCAGCAAAAATTTTAGAAAGTACCGGATGAATACCACTATCATTTAGTTCATTTTCAACAGCAAGATTAATTTTTTTTTCTTTAAGCTTCATTTAGTATCTCTTGAAGATTCTTTTTTTCCTTCTAAGGGAGCGTAAATAATTCAGAATTATATATAGATGGTGCCCGGGGCCGGAATCGAACCGGCACGACCGTGAGGTCGAGGGATTTTAAGTCCCTTGCGTCTACCAATTTCGCCACCCGGGCAAAAAAAAGTTATTTTAACACTACTTTTAGACTGCTCAATACAAATGGAGGCGCGTGCCGGAATCGAACCGGCGTCTAAGGCTTTGCAGGCCTCTGCATAACCACTTTGCTAACGCGCCCTTAACTACACAAAAAAAGGGAATTAATTCCCTTTTTTATAAAAATATGGAGCGGGAAACGAGGTTCGAACTCGCGACCTATACCTTGGCAAGGTATCGCTCTACCAGCTGAGCTATTCCCGCAAACAGAAGGCAGTATTTTAGCTATTTTTAGCATACTGTCAATGATGGCATATTTTTTAATATAAAAGTTGTTACATTTTTTTTACAGCATTGATTGACATTCTTAAGTAATAAAACATTGATACCACAGTAAGCAATGCCGCCAGATATATCAGAATTTCTCCTATTTTTTGCGTTGGTATGAATCCAATATTTTCAAAATATAATAAAAATATGATTGCAGCCATTTGAGCGGTTGTTTTCAATTTCCCAATAAATGCTACAGCAATACTTTGTGACTTACCTAGCTGCGCCATCCATTCCCTTAGGGAGCTAACCGTAAATTCCCTTCCAATAATAATTAACGCGATCACAGAGTTCACACGCCCAAGCTCTAATAATAAGAGTAAGGCTGTAATAACAATTAATTTATCAGCTACTGGATCTAGAAAGGCCCCAAATTTTGATGTTTGTTGTAACCGTCTTGCTAAAAAACCATCAAGCCAATCAGTTATTGCTGCTAATAAAAAAGTAAAGGTGGCTAAGGTATTTTTTTCAATCAAACTTAATGTATTTTCAGGCACATAAAAAATAATGACTAAAATAGGGATTAAGCCGACACGAAATAGAGTAAGTAAATTTGGTATATTGATAATTTTCAACGGCCTTGCCCTTTAATGAAAATGATTGTAAATACTTTCTGCTAATTTTACATTAATTCCTTCTACTAATAACAGCTCGCGAATATTAGCATCTTTAATGCCTTGAATACCCCCAAAGTAAACAAGTAAATTTTTTCGTTTTGTTTGGCCTATGCCTTCAATCTCCTCCAGTGAAGAAGTGAATCTAGATTTTTTTCTTCTGGCCCTATGACCTGTAATAGCAAACCTATGTGCCTCATCTCTAATTTGGATAATTAATTGAAACCCTACGTTATTTACATCAATATTTTCTAAAATTTTTCCATTAGCAATATGTAAGGTTTCGGCTCCAGATTTTCTTCTTTCACCTTTGGTCACACCCACAAGGACAATATCATCTAATCCAAGTTGCTTCATAATTTTTATTGCAATACCCAGTTGCCCCTTTCCCCCATCAATCAAAACTACATCAGGTTTTACCCCATCTGTATCAACAATTTTTTTGTATCGCCTCTCAAGCACCTCTTTCATTGCGGCATAATCGTCACCTGGCTTATTATTTTTAATGTTATATCGACGATAATCTTTTTTTTGAATTCCATTTTTATCAAACACTACACATGATGCTACAGTTCCTTCACCCATCATATGGCTAATATCAAAACACTCAATTCTATTCATGCTAGCGGGTATTTTTAATAACTTGGTAAATGCTTCTATTTTATTTTTAAAACTTAATTTTTCATTACTTTTTTGACTAATATTTATTAAGGCATTTTTCTTTGCCATTTCCATCCACATTCTTTTTTCATTAGTTAATCTAGTAATAATTTTTATTTTCTTGTAGTTTTTTAATTCAAAAAACTTTTCAAGCAAGCTTTTATTTACTTTTTCTTCAATAATAACAACGGGTGGTGGTGCTTTTTCATTGTAATATTGAGCAATAAAAATCTCTAAAATATTATTATCTGTATTATCAACAGCTCCTTTTGGGAAAAAACTCTTATCTCCTAAATGCTTAGAGTTTCTAATCATTACTAAATTTACACAATAAACCCCCTCCCTTTCTTCGATTGCAATAATGTCCGCATCATTTTCACTGAAATCACTCACAAATTGTTTAAGCCTAACCTGCCTTAAACTTTGAATTCTGTCTCTGAATATCGCCGCTCTTTCAAACTCATTTTGTTCTGAATAAATATTCATTTTTTCAGATAAGCTATTAATTACTTTCGTGTCCTTGCCATTTAAAAACATCATTGCCTGCTCAATGTCTTCTTTATAATCCTCTTCTGAAATTAAATTTACGCAAGGTGCCGAACATCGCTGGATCTGATGTTCCATGCAAGGGCGAGATCTATTTTTAAATACAGAGTTTTCACAGGCTCTTAATAAAAAAACCTTTTGTAACAGCTTTATACTATCTCGTACAGCTGGTGCGTTCGGGAAAGGTCCAAAATATTTTTGCTCTTTTCTTTGAGCCCCCCTGTGAAAAGATATTCTTGGATATTGGTCATCTGAAATTTTTAAATAGGGATATGATTTATCGTCCCTGAAAATCACATTGTATCTCGGCATGTGATTTTTAATTAAGTTATTTTCAAGGATTAAGGCTTCAGCTTCTGTGTTTGTTACCGTAAATTCAATTGAATGAATATTACTGACCATCATTTTTGTTCTTGGGCTCGAATGATTTTTTCCAAAATATGAGATCACTCTTTTTTTAATGTCTTTGGCTTTACCAATATAAATGATCTCATTTTTAACATTAATCATCCTATAAATACCCGGTAGGTTTGGGAATTTTTTTATTTCTTTTTTTAATTCACTCAAAACTACCCCAGTAAATTGCCTCCGATTGCCCAATCCTCTGTTTCAACTTCGTCAAAGACAATGTAAGTATATGATGGTGGTTTGTTGGCAACTCTTTGCATGACATCCGTTATTTCTTTTGCTATTTCTTGCTTTTGTTGTTTATCTAAATTTCCAGCAAGCTTGACATTAATATATGGCATTTTTAGTCTCCTATTTCTTTTTTAATTAACAAAAAAACATTATTAAACATCTCAGTAGTTAATCTCTTGGTTTGAGTATTATATCTACTGCAGTGGTAACTATCATACAGAATAAGTTCATTGGGTAACTCATGCCTTGCAGCATGAGCAAATTTAAATTTAGTTTTAGTTAAATTGAGTGCAGTTAAAATCGCGTTATGTGCAATTGTTCCCAATGCAAGTAGGATAGTTCTTGATTCAAGTGACTCCATTTCACATTTGAGAAATTGATTACAATTTTTAATTTCCGAAGGTACTGGTTTGTTTAAAGGCGGAAGACATTTTACCGCGTTTGTAATTCTACAATTATTTAACTTTAGACCATCTCCTTGCTTTTCTGAATACGATTTATTTGAGAAGCCATGCCTGAATAATGTTTCATATAAAATTATGCCAGCATGATCCCCTGTAAAAGGGCGTCCTGTTTTGTTAGCGCCATGAAGGCCTGGTGCCAAACCAACAATAAGTAGATTTATGTTTTTATCCCCAAATGCAGGGACAGGTTTACATAAATAATCTGGGTATTTTTTCTTTGAAAGACTTAAATAGTCACTTAATCGATCACATCTATTACAATTTGGATCATAATTCATCTTACAATTAATCCAAGGGGACAATCTCTATAAATTTACTATTATAATCAGTAAGTTGATCAAAATTTAAATACCTATAAATGTCACTTGAATTTTTATTTATTTTATCTTTCATGAATTTTAAATACTCGTCTTTGGAGGGGATATGGCCAAGTAATGCGCATATTGATGCTAGCTCAGCTGAGCCAAGATAAACTTGTGCATCTTTACCCATTCTGTTGTCAAAGTTTCTTGTACTTGTTGAAAAAACCGTTGCTTTATCCTCAACCCTTGCCTGATTTCCCATACAAAGACTACAACCAGGTATCTCTGTTCTTGCACCAACATCCTCAAATATTTGATAAATTCCTTCTTTTTTAAGTTGTGCCTCATCCATTCTGGTTGGCGGTGCAATCCATAGCTCATTAACGGCTTTCTCTTCATCTTTCATAACAAAACCTGCAGCTCTATAATGACCAATATTTGTCATGCAGCTTCCAATAAATACTTCGTCAATTTTATTCAAAGCAACCTCTGATAGTTTTTTAATATCATCAGGGTCATTTGGACAGGCGACAAGTGGCTCTGTTATAGCATTTAAATCTATATTCAAAACATATGAATATTTAGCATCCTCGTCAGGCTGAAGCAGTTGAGGATTTTTTATCCATTGCTTCATCTCATTAATTCTTCTTTTTAATGTTCTTGCATCTTGATATCCATTTTCGATCATTTTTTCCATAAGATAGATATTCGACTTTAAGAATTCGATAATTGGCTCTTTATCCAGTCTCACAGTACAACCATTAGCAGATCTTTCTGCTGAGGCATCAGAGAACTCAAAAGCTTGTTCCACTTTTAAGTCTGGCAATCCTTCAATTTCTAAGATTTTGCCGTTAAAAATATTTTTTTTGCCTTTTTTCCCAATTGTTAGCTGATTTTCTTTGATTGCATAATAAGGAATTGCGTTTACCAAATCCCGCAAAGTGATCCCAGGCTGCATCACACCAGAAAACCTTACTAAAACAGATTCTGGCATATCAATAGGCATCACACCAATTGCAGCAGCAAATGCAACAAGGCCTGAGCCTGCTGGAAAAGATATTCCAATAGGAAACCGAGTATGAGAATCTCCTCCCGTCCCTACCGTATCAGGAAGTATCATTCTATTTAACCATGAATGAATGACCCCGTCTCCTGCTTTTAATGAAACACCTCCGCGACTGCTCATGAACTCTGGCAATGTATGCTGAAGCTCAATATCAACTGGCTTTGGGTATGCTGCCGTATGACAAAAACTTTGCATAACTAAATCAGCACTAAAACCCAAACAGGCTAAATCTTTAAGTTCATCTCTTGTCATAGCACCAGTGGTGTCTTGAGATCCAACTGTTGTTATTTTTGGCTCACAGTAAGTGCCAGGGGAAATCCCATCAACTCCACAAGCCTTTCCAACCATTTTTTGAGCTAATGTAAAGCCATGTTTTTTTTGCTTTTTGTTTGTTGATTGTATGAAGATTTTTGTTGCGCCAAGACCGAGTGTGTTTCTTGATTTTTCGGTTAACCCTTTGCCGATAATTAATGAGACCCTGCCTCCTGCCCTTGCCTCATCAAGAAGTCTTTCAGGTCTTAAATTAAAACTAGATAAAATATTATTACTTTCATCAACAATTTTTTTCTTTAAAAAATCAATTTCTATAATATCTCCAGTCTTAAATTTTGAAACTTCACATTCTATTGGTATAGCACCTGAATCTTCTGCTGTATTAAAAAAAATCGGTGCTATTTTCTCTCCCAATATCACGCCTCCAGTATGCTTGTTTGGGATATGAGGGATCGGTGTTCCAATATGCCATTGCAGAGAATTTATTGCGGATTTTCTTGACGAACCAGTTCCAACAATGTCTCCAACAAAAACAATGGGTAGCTTCTTTTCTTTTAACTGATTAATTATGTCAAAAATATCTGGGGTCTTATTCTTAAGCATGGACTTTGCATGCAAAGGAATATCTGGCCTAGACCATGCTTCTTGCGCAGGTGACAAATCATCAGTATTAATTTCGCCATCAGCCTTAAAAACAATCATTCTCAGTTTGTTAGGAATTTTTGATTTTTTTGTAAACCAATCTGCGGCGGCCCAGGACTCAAGAACTTGAGTTGCATACCTATTACCTTTCTTATGCAGCTTTTCAACATCATAGTATGAATCAAAAATTAAAACGCTTTTTGATAAAGACTCTACAGCGACTTCTGCTTGATCACTATCCAACAACTTAACAAGCGCTTGCACATTATAACCACCTAACATAGTTGATAATAGTTCTGTTGCCTGCTTAGGATTAATGTATGGGCTTACGGTTTTTTTTATCGCAATATCATTTAAAAATGCGGCTTTTATGTAGGCTGCTGGATCAACCCCAGCAGGAACTTTGTTTATAAAGATTTCAAGTAATTTTTCTGATTGTCCTTGCTGATCCTTTTTAAGAAGATCAACTAATTCTGCAGTTTGTTCTGCGTTTAAAGCTAACGCAGGTAAGCCTTGTTCTGTTCTTTTTTTTTCATCAGACAAGTATGATTTAAGCATTAATATCCTTGGGTTTTAATATTTTAAATTTTTTGTAAGACTAGATTTTAAATTAAAAAGATTGATTCCCCAAAAGGTTATTCGTGTTTCATTTTTTTTGATAGGAAAAATTATTGTTTTATTTAATGTTAAAATGATGGCTTAAGTTAAATAAAGGTTTTTTATGTCTTTTGAAATCACTTCTATCTCTCCCATTGATGGGCGATACTCTAGCCAAACAGAAAGCTTGAAACCTATTTTTAGTGAATTTGGTTTAATTAAAAATAGAGTTAAAGTTGAAATACTATGGTTACTTGCTCTTAGCAATGATAAGGAGATTAAAGAGCTTCCAAAATTTTCAAATCAAGCTTTAAAGTACCTTAATCATCTTATTTTAGATTTTAATGAGAAGGATGCAAAGGCAATAAAAGTTATAGAAAGAAAAACGAATCATGATGTTAAGGCAGTTGAGTATTGGCTAAGAAACCAATTAAAAAAGAAAAAATTAGATAAGGTAAATGAGTTCATCCATTTTTCATTAACATCTGAAGATGTAAATAATTTAGCATATGCCTTGATGCTTAAAGAGGGTCTTGCGACAGTAATCATCCCTAGCATTAAAAAAATTAGTAGCATACTCAAGGTAAATTCTAAAAAATATTCTGATCTGCCAATGCTTTCAAGAACACATGGCCAAACTGCTAGCCCAACAACGTTAGGAAAGGAGTTTGCCAATATTAATTACCGAATAGAAAGGCAAATTAATCAGCTTAAACATCAAGAGATTTTAGGAAAAATCAATGGCGCTGTTGGAAATTTCAATGCTCACATATCAGCCTACCCCAAAAAAAACTGGCCGGCTTTTTCAAAGAGCTTTATTTCGTCACTCAAGCTAACCTATAATCCATTAACTACGCAAATTGAGCCCCATGACTTTATTGCAGAAATTTTTCAGAATGTATCTAGAATTAATACTATCTTAATTGATCTTAATAGAGATATTTGGGGGTATATATCTCTTGGGTATTTCAAACAAAAAATTATTAAGGGTGAAATTGGCTCTTCCACTATGCCTCATAAGGTGAATCCAATTGATTTTGAAAATTCAGAGGGCAACCTGGGTCTTTCAAATTCAATATTAAATCATTTAGCAGAAAAGCTCCCATTATCAAGATGGCAAAGGGATTTAACAGATTCAACCGTGCTCAGGAATATTGGTGTTGGTTTTTCATATGGGATTATTGCTTATAACTCTTGCATTAAAGGTCTAAACAAACTAGAGGTAAATAAATCCGTTATCCACGAAGAGTTAAGCAAATCATGGGAAGTGCTTGCCGAACCAATCCAAACTGTAATGAGAAAAAATGGGATTGCAAATTCTTATGAAAAACTGAAAGAGGTCACTCGTGGAAAGGGTAAAATTTCTCAAGATGAAATCTACAACTTCATTAAAAATTTAAAGATTTCTAAACAAGATAAAGCTTATTTATTACAGTTAACTCCTCAAACCTACATTGGTGTTGCTCAACAGTTAGCAAAAAAAAATTAAATGGCTGAGGTTTTAGTGCTTTATTATTCAAAGACAGGTGCGGTTAAAGAATTAGCATCGTATATTGCACGTGGGGTAAATTCTATCGAAGGTGCCGAAGCCAAACTAAGAACAGTGCCAGAAATCAGCCCAGACACAGAAAAACTAAAAGAGCATATTCCGGATTCGGGTGCTTTATTTGCAACACTTGATGATTTAAAAAACTGTGATGGTTTGATGCTTGGAAGCCCGACTAGATTTGGTAATATGGCTTCTCCGATTAAATACTTTCTTGAAACTGCTACTTCATTGTGGGTTGAGGGTGCTTTAGAAGATAAACCAGCAGGTGTATTTACATCAAGCGCCTCAATGCATGGGGGAAATGAATCAACTCTATTATCAATGCAATTACCTCTTCAGCATATGGGAATGATTCTTGTAGGAATTCCTTATTCAGTAACAGAGCTATCAAAAACAATCTCCGGTGGAACTCCCTATGGTGCATCACATGTTAGAGGCGATGAAGAAAAAAAAGGTGCGACTGAAGATGAAAAGAAAATTTGTATCGCCCAAGGAAAAAGACTGGCTAAACTTTGTCTAAAAACAACAAAATAACATGCCTTTATTACCTATCTGTACTCTGCCTGATAGGGCTAATATTTTTAAACTTATTTTGGGAGATTTTTTATAACCCCTTAAATAGTAATGGTTCCTGGATGGTGATTAAGTCATTAATTTTACTCATTCCCCTTCCTGGTATTTTAAAGAAAAACAGGTATACCTACCAATGGTCGAGTATGTTCATATGGCTTTTTATTATGGAAGGCATAGTTAGGTTTTATAGTGAATTTGGTGTATCACGAGATATGGCTTCTTATCAAATTTTTTTAGGTACCTTATTCTTTTTTAGCAGTATATTTTTTTGTAGAATTAAAAAAAAATAATGAGAATTTTGATTTCAAATGACGATGGGTATAAATCTAAAGGAATAAAAGTTCTAATTCAAGAATTAGAAAAAATTTCTCAAATAACAGTTGTTGCACCAAGCCGAAATAGAAGTGGTGCCAGTAGCTCACTATCTCTTGATAGACCCATCAAAGTTACAAAAAAGGAAGATTCGTTTTACTACCTCAGTGGAACTCCAACAGATTGTGTTCATATTGCTTTAACAGGGCTAATGAAAACATTACCAGATATGGTTATCTCTGGTATTAATCATGGGCCAAATTTAGGTGATGATACTATTTACTCTGGAACAGTCGCTGCTGCAATTGAAGGGTATCTCCTTAACATCCCATCTTTTGCAATTTCCATGGGGGATATAAATCCAAAGCATTTTATAACCGCCGCTAAAGTTACTACAGACCTTATTAAACTATATAATAAAAATACTCATGGATCTGCTAGTCTTTTAAATATAAATGTTCCTGATATTCCTTATAATAAATTAAAAGGATTTTCAGTTACTCGGTTAGGTAAAAGGCATGCGGCCGAGAAAGCGACGGAAAAAAAACATAATAATAAAGAGTCTTTGTACTGGATTGGGGAGGTTGGCCAGCCAAATGATGGTGGGCCAGGAACAGATTTTCATGCATTAAAAAATAATTTTGTGTCAATATCACCGATCCATCCTGATCTTACTGATTTTAGAAATATTGAAATGACAAAAAAATGGGTTAAATAAATAAATGAATCACATATTAAAATACAGCTTTATTTTAGGGGTCCTGGTTCTTTTCTATGGGTGTGCAGCCCAAAAACCTGCTCCTGTTGAAGGGGATTATAAAGAAAAATCCGTTGAAACTAAAAAAGATGCGCCTAAATGTCCAGATGTTTATACCGTAAAGAATGGTGAAACTATATTTAGTATAAGTATTAAGTGTGGGGTGAACTATAAAAAATTAGCAAATGCGAACGGCCTAAAGAAACCTTATTTTGTGAAAAAAGGGGATCAATTAAGATTCGACATTATACAAAAGCAAGCTGAAGAGAAAGCAAGTGATACTGGCGATGTGGTCGAAATTTCAACATATAACGAAGATACCATTACTGAGCAAGATGCATCCCCTGAATTAATCCTTGGTGACCCGATAAAAATTGAGGGGCCAAAAGCTTATAAAAAAGTATATTCAAACAAAGCCTATAAAAAAACAAAAGAAGTAATCTCTAATCAAAATTATAGGAAATGGGGGTGGCCAACTGATGGTCAACCCATTAATGCTTTTGATCCTGCATCTAAAAAAAAGGGAGTGGACATCTTAGGAGCTTCTGGGCAACAAATAAGATCAATTGCTAAAGGCAGAGTAATTTATGCTGGAGAAGAGCTTGAGGGTTATGGGCGACTAGTAATAATTAAACATGATAAGAATATTTTAAGTATCTACGGCTACCAAGAAGAAATTTTAGTTAAAGAGGGGCAGAATGTAATTGCAGGTGAGTCTATTGGAACTATGGGAATGACAGGGACCGATAGCGTTAAATTACATTTTGAGATTAGAGATAATGGTAAGTCTATTGACCCTGTAAAATTTCTAAAATCAAAGATTAATTAATCTGCCCGCTATCTTCTCTCTTGCTATCTTCTCTCTTATAATGATCTTTAACTGTAGACATATCATATTCCCGAGCCCAAGTAATAATCTCGTCAAAAGCTTTAGCTGAAACTTCGCCATCATCATGTGCAAATATCCCGGCACGCTCACGAATAACTAATAATCCAGGTATGACTTTAATTTGGAAGTAATCAGCTATTTCTTTATCCTTCTCAATATCAACCATCCCAAAAATGATATCTTTATTCTTCTTTGCTGCTGCTTCAAAAATAGGTGTAAATTCAACGCATGGATCACACCATGGTGCCCAGAAATCAACGATAACGAACTCGTTTTCTTCTATGGTTTTTTTAAAATTATCTTTCGTTAATGTTACAAAGTTACTCATCGTTACCCCTTAAAATTATTCCACTCATTTTCAAAATAAATCTCACTCAGTTTTAGCCTTTTTCTCTTGGCTCCTTCTGCTTCATGTTGTTCGTTACTTAATAGGTCTTCAGCAAGAGGTTTTCCAACAGCAATAAATGACACAACATCGAATTCTACGGGAATATTTGCTAAATTTCTAATTTTGTCGGAATCAAAGCCGCCCATTTGATGGGCTGCTAACCCCAAAAAAGTTGATTGAAGGCAAATATTTTCTGATGCCGCTCCTGAGTCATACTTAGCCCATTTATTTTCATTGTCGTTATGCTTAAAATTTTTATTCGCACAAACACAAATTAGTAGTGAAGTATCCATTGCCCAATTTTGATTGCCCACGGATAAACAATTCAAAGCTTTAGCCCACATTGATGCATCTTTCTTATGAAAAATGACAAATTTCCATGGTTGGTCTCCAAAGCATGATGGCGCCCATCTCGCAGCCTCAAGTAATGATTTAACCGAATTTTCATCCATTATAAACTCTGGATCAAATACCCTTGGGCTCCATCTTTCTGCAATCAAAGGAGCAATTTGAACTTCGGTATCAGCTAATTTTTTCATTGTTTAATCTTTTATCTGTGACTTTATATCTTTAATTAAGTAATTTTGGTAATTATAATTCAATTTAAAAGAGTATATTAATTTTTTAAGACTAATGGGAATTATAAAAAAATGAATGCGGATAGAAGTGAATTTTTTATGCAAGAGGCATTCACACAAGCAAAAAATGCTATGCAACATAATGAAATACCAGTGGGAGCTGTTGTTGTTTTGAACGACAATATTATTGGTGAAGGGTTTAATCAATGCATTGATAAGTTGAACCCAACCGCTCACGCTGAAATTATTGCAATACATGCCGCTAGCAAAAAAATAAAAAATTATCGTTTAGTTGATTGTGATTTATTTGTAACGCTTGAACCTTGTTTAATGTGTTTAGGCGCTATATTTCACGCTAGAATAAGAAATGTTTATTACGCCGCTAGTGACCCTAAAACAGGCGTTTGTGGTGGGTTAGTTGACCTAACACTTAATCAATCTTTAAATCATCACTGTAATTTTCATAAAGGTCTTCTTGGTGAAAAATCAAAGGATTTGCTACAAGATTTTTTTCAAACAAAAAGAATAAAAAAAAACCGCACATAAATTTGTACGGTTTTTTTTAAAACTATAGACTAATCTCTGTTACCCATTAGTGCCATCAAGATATGAAGCAAATGAACAAATAGATTATAAATATTTAGGTAAAGTGCCAAAGTAGCCATAATATAATTTGTTTCGCCACCTCTAACAATTCTATTCACGTCATAAAGAATAAAGCCAGAGAATATAAGCACCGCGATTGCTGAGATTGCTAATGACATGGCTGGTATTTGAAAAAAGATATTTACAACCATTGCAAGGATTAGCAATAAAAGCCCGATCATAAGAAATTTTCCCATAAACGAGAAATCCCTCTTGCTTGTTGTGGCTATTCCTGAAAGAACAAGAAAAATTGTTGCAGTTCCACCTGCAGCCAATCCAACAATTTGCCCGCCATTACTTAAACTAAAAGCAACCTGTAAAATAGGTCCTAATAAAATTCCCATTAAAAAGGTTAAGCCAAGCAGAAAGACAACTCCAAGGCTACTATTTCTATTAGCTCTAATTAAATAGAACATCCCAAACATTGCGCCTAAAGTAACAATAAAAAATAAAATAGGGCTTTGCGCCGCAAATCCAAAGTTCATTGACATCCCCATCAGGGCTCCAATAAGTGTTGGGATCAACGAAAAACCTAAAAGTGCGTAAGTATTTCTTAAAACTTTGTTTGTTGAAAGTTCAGAAGCTGATTGACTTGCAACATTAAAATTATCTGCCATTGTATTAATTTTTCCTTATGTATAAAAAAGTATCACCCCTATAGGATAAGGACAATATTGCTAAAATTCAAGTCATTTGGATAATATTTATTTATGTTTTTTTAACTAAATTTTTTACTTCATTAATGCTTTTTTTAACTTCCTCATGGCTGTAATTTAAAAGAGAGGGAGGCCTCTCTTTATTCTTTGACGGGTCACGGCGCATGCTCAGCAACCTATTCATTGAGCATGGGTCTTGATTCCATTCTAGCTTATCTAGCACATGATCAATTTCGTCCTTTTGATTGCAGACTAGAACCATATCACAGCCAGCTGCCAATGCTTTTCTGACTCTCAATACCAAATCCTTTTCAAAAATTTGTGCCGCCTTCATTCCCATGTCATCTGAAAAAATGGCTCCCTTAAAATTCAAACACTCTCTAAGTTGGTCTTTTAACCAGAATTGAGAAAACCCAGCAGGCTTTCGATCACAGCTGGAGTAAATTACATGAGATGGCATCAGGCCTGCAATATTTTTTTTTATCAATTCTTTAAAAATACTTATATCCTTTCTTTGTATTTCTTCAAGCAATCTCTTATCACACGCAACTTCCAGGTGGGTATCCGACTTAATATACCCATGACCAGGGAAATGCTTACCTACCCCTTGCATACCGCCTAACTTTAAGCCATCCGTAAGGGAGGATGCTAGCTCTATGATTGGTTTAATTTGTTGGTGAAAAGATCGATCACCTATTACTGAACTGGTTCCAAAGTTTATATCCAAAACTGGCGTGAAACTAAAATCAATATCACACTCTCCCAGCTCATGCGCAATAAGCCACCCACATAATTCTGCCCATTTTCTCCCCTCATTCTTATCAGCATCATAAATCTTTCCAAGATATGCCATTTCTGGGATATGAGTAAATTCCTCTTTGAATCTTTGAACTCTCCCCCCTTCATGATCAACTGCAATAAGAATATTTTTCTTAATTTTTCTAATTGAAGTAACAAGTGTTTTAATTTGGTTTTTATTTTTATAGTTTCTTGAAAATAAAATAACTCCGCCCACTAATTTATGTTGCAATCTTTCCGTATCCTTTTGGGTAAGCTCTGTGGATCCTACATCAATCATCAAACATGTCATGTTAATTTATCATCCAGTTTAAAAATTAAAATTTATTAACCATTCTTAATACCCCAAAATTTATGTAAAAAATCGCCAATAAAATTTATAGCAAAGACCATAGACATTATGCTTGCTCCTACAATAATTGCATAGTGTGGTGAAGCTAAAAGATAGCGAACACTATCTCTCATCATCCCTCCCCAGGATGCTTCAGGCGCCTGCAACCCAAGGCCTAAAAATGAAAGGCTAGCTTCCGCAATAATTAAACCTGCGACAGCATAAGTAGCCTCCACAATCATTGGTGTTGATAAAGCAGGTAGGATATGACGAAAAATTGTTCTTAATTTTGAACTTCCCATTGATTGAGAAGCTCTTACAAAATCTTGTTCTTTAATGAGTAAGGTTTGTGCTCGCGCTAATCTAGCATACCCAACCCAACCGCCGATAGAAAGGGCAATAATTAAATTAAATTTTCCGGGGGTAAGTATTGCTGCAAATGCAATTGCGAGAAGAATCCCAGGAAAAGACATAAATAGAGTAGTAATAAATTTAATAATTTGATCCAATCTACCCCCCAAATATCCTGACAACACGCCTATAAAAATTCCCAAAATACTAGTAATTAGAGTGACATAAAAAATAATTTCAAAAGAATTAATAAACCCATCAATCAGCCTAAAATATATATCTCGGCCAAAATCATCCTTACCAAACCAGTCAGTAAAATTAGGTGAAACAAGAATTTCATCAACCTTCATAACGCTTGAATCAAAGCCACTTAGTATTTTAAAAATAAGTGAGAAAGTCCAAAATAAAATGATCGCCAAGGCAATTTGTTTCATAAACTATGATGCCTCATTCTCGGGTCTAAAAGTCGATAGGCAACTTCAGTTAAAAAATTAATAAAAACATATGAAGAGGCAATAATTAATATACAAGCCTGAGTAACAGGATAATCCCTTGTTTGAATTGATGTAATCAGTAATTTACCTAGCCCATCCCAGCTAAAAAGAGTTTCTGTAATTACAGCGCCTGATAATAATGAACCAAATTGCATCCCTATGATGGTGATTAATGGAATTAAGACTAACCTAAACATATGATGTAATGTGATTCTTAATTCTCCCAAGCCTTTTGCTCTAGCTGTTCTAACTACATCTGAATTAATAATTTCTATCATACAATTTCTTGTCATTTTAATAATAATCGCAAGTAATCCTAGGGCGAGTGTAAGTGCAGGTAAAATAATTGCATATTGGCCCTCCATGCCACTTACGGGTAACCAACCTAAATAAATTGACATAACTAAAATTAATAATGGGCCAAGAAAAAAATGTGGGATAGAAATAAAAAACAAACTGGTATTAATTATGCACCTATCAATATAGCTTCCTTGAAATTTTGCAGCCAAAATACCCCCGATAAAGCCAAATAAAATCGCGATGCATAGCGCCAGAGATGCAAGTGCATAGGTATTCTTAACAGCATCAAATAATTGAGGTTTAATTGGCATGTTAGTTAAAATTGATTTGCCAAAATTTCCTTGAGTAATCTGGCTTATTGAATGGATCATTTGTTCAATGATTGACTTATCAAGCCCAAGTTCTCTTCTTAATTTTTCTTGATCGGCCAATGAAGCAGATTCTCCCATCATGACCATTATAGGATCACCTGGGATCAAGTGAAGTATCAAAAAAGTTATAAAAAAAATACCAAAAATTTGGCAAATACTTGTTAATAACAACCTAAGCAAAATTAATTCTCATTAATGAAGACATTGGTTCCTACCGCTATAAGATTAAAAAGCTCAATTACATCCTTGTTGCCCATTCTGATGCATCCTTCTGAAACTGGAAAGCCTAAGTCTTCTTCATAGGGGGTACCATGAATGTATATGTATCTTTGCATCGTATCAACATCTCCAAGCCTATTAAACCCAACCTCGCATCCGGACAACCAGATAATCCTGGATAATATCCAATCTTTTTGGGGCTGAGATTCAGAAGCTTCAGGAGTCCATATTTTATTTGTTGGCCTTCTGGATGAAAAGACACTGAAAATAGGAAGGGTATCGCCTATCTTAGCTCTCACAACATGTTTCCCTAGGGGGGTTTTAAAGCTATTTTTTTGTTGCCCTAGACCTCTTTTTGCAGTGGAAACCGAAAAACACTTCATAAGAATGTCTCCATCAAAAAGGGATAATGTCTGATTTTTTATTGAAATATCTATATAAATACTGTTAATTTTTTTTAATACCATTTAATCCATTCCAACTGCCATCAAGTGAAAGCTTATAATTAGAGATATTTTTTCTAAACGCTGCAAACCCCCCCTCATACCAAAGCGGAATGAGCCCAATATCCTGATATGCTTTTAATACTACCTTATTCCATTCATTTTTTTCTATTGCCTCTGATAAAAGCTCATCCATCTCTTTATTTATATATTGACCTCTATTCAACCCTAAGGGAGGTAATTGATTTGATGAGAAAATTTTAAAATAAATATCAGGATTTGTGATACCAACCCAAGTCAAAGTATATAACTGAAAGTTACCCGCCTGAATATCTCTAAAGAAAGTACCCCAATCCAATGACTTTATTTGTAAATCAACACCTACGCCCTTTAATTGATTCTGAATAATAGTTGCAATTTTTACTCTAAATGGATCTGTAGAAGTTTTTAAGACTAATTTTATTGGCTTTGTTAAATTGATCTCCGAAATTAATTTTCTTGCTTTTTCAGGATTGAAATTATTCTCAATAATATCGACACTAGCCCAATGTTCAGGCGGGAGAATCTGCTGAGAAAGTCTGGATTTATTGGGTAAAAAATATTCTAGGATTTGTCTTTGATCTATAGCCATTGATAAGGCCATCCTTAATTTTTTATTTTTAAGATTTTGGTCTTTAAAATTAAATCCGATATAGGAAACATTTGAACCAAAACCAGAGATAATATTTAACTCTTTATTATCCTTAATAATCTTTATCATCTCAAAGGGAAGGTCATTTTGTATTAGATCTAATTCTCCATTTATTAACTTTAATACCCTCACGGTCGGATCTTTAATTTCAATCAAATTAATTTCTTGTCCATCGGTGCGCCTTAATAATTTAACATAAGGCGCGCCCTCTACTATATTAAAAAAACCCGAGCCCACTGGTCTTTCAGAGAAATTATGTTTTTGTTTTAATAGCTCGGCGGGAAGAATAAAAAAATTAAGTTGGGATAAAAAATTTGGCTCTGTCTTAGAAAGATTTATGAAAAAAACATTATCTGATATTTTTTCAATGGATTTAATATTTTTTAATTGTTGAAAATAGGGAGAGGTTGAAAGATTTCTTAAATTATTAATAGTGCTCAACATATCATTGATATTGACAACATTGCCCCCATTGAAGCTGGGTAAGTTTTTCTTTAGTTGGAAGGTGTATTGAAGGTTATTATTTTTTTTAAACGTAACGACATTTGATTTTGGCAAAAAATTCTCATCAAGGTAAATAAAGGGTGTGTAAATTAAGTATGATAGTTTTTTTGAGGCTGCATCGGATTGAAATCTTGGATCTAACTGCTGTGGTTTTTGTGCTATTCCAAATCTAATAACATTATCATCAAACCTTTCTGAGCAGCCAATGGATAGGAGAGCTATCAAAAAATGTAAACACATTTTTTGAAATAGCTTTAGCATTAGATTATATTTTTTAAAAAATTTATGAAGTCAAATTTCATACCCATGCTTTTAAAAAATTATCCCAATGTGGCTTTTTATATTTACTAATAACATGCTTAAAACTATCTATCTCATTCTCATAGGCTGTTGCTGTTAATTCATTTTTCCCTAATAAATATCTCAAATAAACTAAATATGTATTCGCAACATCGGTTTCACAGTAATTCCTTATTGACGCTAAATCTCCATTTAAATATGTCTCCCAAACCCTTCCTCCATCCATATCTAGCTTTCCTGGAAAACCATATACCTTACATATTTCATTTAATGATGCATTATTTCTCCCATTAAACATGGCTAAAGTATCCATTAAATCAAGATGTCTTCGGTGATATCTGCTCATATAATTATTCCATTTGAATTCAGATTGACTTTCACCCGTATCGAAATAAATCTCCGATGAAATTTTATTAGCAAGCATCCGGTAGTTAAGAACCGGTAAGTCAAAACCACTCCCATTCCATGATACTAAGTTTGGTGTGTACTTATCTAATCCATCAAAAAAATGTTTTAAGATACCCGCTTCATTAGTCTCCTCATCCCCAAGCGTCCAGACTTCTAACCTATCATCTGTTTTTAGCACACAGGAAATTGCAACAACTTGATGAAAATGAACAGGCAAAAAATCATGTCCCACTTTTTGGCGCCTCTTGAGATTGGCAATGTTGACGACATCAAAGTCAGAAAGATTTTCATCTAAATGATAAAGTTTTCTAATGTTTTTAATATCAGGAATTGTTTCTAAATCAAATGTAAGCGTCGGGGTCAAAATTATTCTGGGAATATTCCAGTTGACAGATAACGATCACCCCTATCACATGCAATTGAGACAATATGTGAATTAGGATTTTGTTTAGCAATTTGCAATGCCACATAAAGTGCACCCCCTGTTGATGCTCCGGAAAAAATTCCTTCATTCTTGGCAAGATTTCTTGCGGTATCTTCAGCACTCTTCTGTGTAACATTTACAATCTTGTCGATATTATCGCCAGAAAAAATTGATGGTAGATATTCTTTTGGCCACTTCCTAATTCCAGGAATTTGCGCCCCCTCTTCTGGCTGAACTCCAATGATTTGTATGTTCGCATTTTTTTCCTTTAAAAATTTTGAGGTCCCTACTATAGTTCCCGTTGTGCCCATGCTTGAAATAAAGTGAGTTATCTCTTTGTTCGTATCTCGCCAAATCTCGGGTCCTGTCCCCTCATAATGCGCCTTAGGGTTATTGGTATTACCAAATTGGTCTAAAACAATCCCTCTACCATCTTTTTGCATGTTTAGAGCAGTGTCTCTTGCCAACTCCATACTTCCCTCCTGCGAGGTTAGTATAATCTCTGCACCAAAGGCTTTCATTGTTTGTCTTCTTTCGATTGATTGATTTTCAGGCATGATCAAAATCATCTTATACCCTCTCATGGCTGCTACCATCGCTAAAGCAATGCCAGTATTTCCAGAGGTTGCTTCAATTAGCGTATCTCCAGGTTTTATTTTCCCAGAAAGCTCTGCTTCATTAATCATAAAAAAAGCCGGCCTATCTTTGACCGATCCTGCAGGATTGTTTCCTTCTAATTTTAGGTATATATCTCCATCCCCCTCATCGGTAAGTCTTTTAATTTTTGCTAGGGGTGTGTTACCAATTGTAGATTCAAGTGTATTTTTCATTTTTGGTATTTTTTATAAATGTATAATGTTACAAAGATAAATACTAAATAGCTCAACAAAGCCAATTGAGGCAAAGTTATTCCAAATAAAGTCCAGTCAATTGAGGAGCAGTCACCAGCCCCCCTAAACAATAATTCAAACGCTTCTGCCAATGGAAAGCTATCGAACATATAGTTTAGATCTAATCCACATTCAGCTGGGACGGATATCAGTTTACTCTGAATTAAAATATGCCTTACAGAAAAAACTACTCCCATAAAATTTATCAAGAGCAGCACAATGAGATGAAGAATTCTTGCTATCTTTGATGGATTAAAAAAACTAAAAATAAAAAATGCGCCCCCACCGACAATAAAAATAATTCTTTGTGTAATGCATAGTGGGCAGGGCTCTAATTGGAAATTTTCTTGAATAAAGATAGCCAGGAAAACTAAAAAGAAAGAGAATGTAGCGGCTAAAAGATTAATCGCCTTGAAGGAGAAATTAAATTTCATATATTTAAAATTTCTAATAAAAGTCTTATAATATTAACTCATTAAATGAGAATATTTTGAATACTCCTATCATAAACGACTTTATTTCTGATGAACCAAAAATTTTCTCAGTCTCTGAAATTAATCGTCTTGTAAAAAAAGTCTTAACTGATACTTTCGATTCAGTATGGATTAAAGGTGAGATATCAAATTTTACAAAGGCTAGTTCTGGGCACTGGTATTTCACTCTAAAAGATAATAATTCCCAGGTAAGATGCACCATGTTTCGAGGTAAAAATAATTTCGTAGACTGGGATATGAAGGATGGCGACCTTGTTGAAATACATTGCGATGTGGGGTTATACGAAGCCAGAGGTGAGTATCAATTAAATGTAAATAAAATTCAAAAGTCAGGCCTCGGTAAATTATTTGAGGCATTTCAAATATTAAAAACAAAATTAGAAAAAGAAGGATTGTTTGACGAAGAAAATAAAAAAGCCATTCCAAAAAATATAAAAACCATTGGTGTTATTACATCTGAAAGTGGCGCTGTTGTCAGAGACATTATAAGTACAATTAATAGACGTAATAAATATATAAATATCATAATTTATCCCTCACAAGTCCAAGGCCCTACATCAGTAGATAGCATAATTAATGCCATTAAAGTTGCAAACAAAAGAGGCGAGGTTGATGTGTTAATCATAGCCCGTGGAGGAGGCTCAATTGAAGATTTATGGTCGTTCAATGATGAAAAAGTTGTAAGGGCAATTGCTGCATCAGGCATATCAACTATATCTGCTGTTGGACATGAAACGGATTTTACAATAGCTGATTTTATTGCTGACCAAAGAGCACCAACCCCAACAGCTGCTGCAGAAATAGTCAGTAACGAGCTGTCTAATTTTTTTGAGAAGCTTACCTGCTTACAATTAGACCTTAGAAATATTTTGCAAAATAAACTTCATGAGATATACCAGAAAATAGATCAATATGAGAAGAGATTAGTGTCCCCTCAGGAGAAAATTAAAACTCAAAATATACTCATGGATAATTTTTCTAAAAGAATTCATATTTCAATGCTAAGGTATTTAGAGGTGTATCATAATAAAGTTGAATCGTTAGAACAAAGCCTTATCCTGTTAAATCCTGCTCAAATATTATCTAGAGGGTACTCTATTGTTTTCAATGAGAAATACAAGGCCATTACAGATGCTGAGAATGTTTCTGTAGATGATAAAATTAAAATTAAACTACATCATGGGTCATTACACTCATCAGTTATTAAGAAAATAAATGAATAAAAAAGATAATCAAGACTCAAAATTTTTAGTCCTTTGCTTAGGTGCGCTTGGTGTTGTTTTTGGTGATATTGGGACCAGCCCGCTATATGCAATCAAAGAAATTTTTGCAATAAATAATAATATACTGGCACTGACAAATTCTAATATGTTAGGCATATTATCATTAATTTTTTGGTCTTTAATTTCTATTGTTTCAATAAAATACATACTCTTCATTATGAGGGCAAATAATAATGGTGAAGGAGGTATTATGGCACTTCTATCTCTTGCCTCTCGTAATGCAAAAACAAAAGGGAAAAAATTAATTATTATCTCAATCGGTATGTTGGGCGCAGCAATGTTTTATGCAGATGCTATGATCACACCTGCCATTTCAGTGATTTCAGCAATAGAAGGTATCGAATTAATCACTCCAGCTTTCAGCGATTATATTGTTCCTATTACACTCATTATTATCTTTGGTTTATTCTGGACCCAAAGCAAAGGTACTGGAGCAGTAGGATTTATGTTTGGTCCAGTTATGCTTGTATGGTTTTTAGTTTTATCAATTCTCGGGGTCTATAATATTATTCAAGAACCTTCCGTTCTAAATGCACTTAATCCTATATACGCTTTCAATTTTTTTTCGTCACAATTTTCCATAGCATTCATAACGCTTGGTGCAGTTGTATTGTGTGTAACTGGAGTAGAATCTCTTTACGCTGATATGGGTCATTTTGGAAGAAATCCGATCAAAGTCACCTGGTTTAGTTTTGTTTTCCCTGCCCTAACCCTTAATTACTTTGGCCAAGGCGCGCTTATTTTAAGCAACCCCCATACGATAAAAAACCCTTTTTACTTAATGGCGCCAGAATGGATGACACTTCCACTTGTTATTATGGCAACCGTAGCAACAATTATTGCTTCTCAAGCATGTATTACCGGTGCATTCTCGGTTTCAAGGCAAGCATTGCAACTTGGATTTATTCCAAGAATGAGAATTGATCATACTTCTGAAGAACAAGAGGGCCAGATATATCTACCAAGAGTGAACTGGATATTAATGGTTGGAGTTATGAGTGTAGTTGCTATCTTTCAAAGCTCAAGTGCGCTCGCAAATGCCTATGGAATTGCAATTACCCTAGACATGGTAATTGCTACCATTCTTGCAGGCTTTGTGATGCATGAAATATGGAAATGGAAATGGAGATACACCCTTACATTCCTAGCTATATTTTTAACAATAGATATTATTTTCTTCCTGTCAAATATCATCAAGGTTCCATCTGGAGGTTGGTTTCCTCTTCTGGTTGGGATTATATTTGTTTTTCTTATCTCAACATGGAAAAAAGGTAGAAAAATTTTATTCAAAAAAACAAAAAAAGAAACTATGGAAATTGATTGCTTTTTTAAAGAAATGAAAAATGAGATGAAAAAACGTGTAAATGGAACTGCGGTTTTTTTAACCCCTAACCCAGATGGTGTTCCACATTCCTTACTCCATAATTTAAAGCATAATAAAGTGCTCCATAAGCGAATAATCCTATTATCTATAAAATTTAAAGATTATCCTCATGCCAATGATAAGAATATTGTTTCAATAAAAAAACTACCTAATAATTTTTATAAAGTTATTTTAAACTATGGGTATAAAGATGTAACAAAGGTACCTCAAGATTTAGCAAGATATCTTAAAAGAACCATTACCTTAGACCCAATGGATACCTCATATTTTGTAGGAAAGGAAAATTTAGTTATCAGATCAAGTAAAGATATGAACTTTTTTAGAAAGAAAATTTTTTCATATCAGTTTAGAACGTCAGAAAATATTACCAATCAATTTAACTTGCCAATAAACAGAGTTGTTGAGCTAGGGAGTAAGGTAGTCTTTTGATGAAGTATGTAAAGAATTTTAATTTAGCATTTATCATCTCAATTCTTCTTTTTGGCTGCACCTCGACAACAAAAAAATCTGATTCAGATGTAGATCGGATTCAACTGATGATTCTTCCTGAATTTATGGCCATGGATATGTCACAAAATGGCTACACAGAGATACTTGATAATGCAAAAAAAGACGGGGCATTAAATGTAGATACCATCCTGGTTGAAAGAATTAGGGGGGTATCCTATAACCTAATAAATCAAACTTATATTTTCAGGGATGATACTCAAGACTGGAACTGGGAAATAAATGTTATTGAAAGTGAATCAATTAATGCCTTTTGTATGCCTGGTGGCAAAATAGTTGTCTACTCAGGTTTAGTTAATAAACTAGATGCAACTGATGATGAGCTTGCTGCTGTTATTGGTCATGAGATAGCTCATGCGCTCAGAGAGCACGGAAGAGAAAGAATGTCTTCAGCACTTGTTCAGCAGGTAGGAATTCTTGGGTTTGCAATCTTCCTGAGCAATCAGGATGGCAGCTTCTTGTCAAAACAAGCTGTTTTGCAAGGGGTGGCCTTAGGAACCACCCTGTTTTTTGCTCTACCCAATAGCAGAGAGCAAGAGAGAGAGGCTGATGATATGGGTTTAGAGCTCACAGCGCTTGCTGGTTATAACCCAATGGCCGCAGTCAGTTTATGGAGAAAAATGGATGCGCAGTCTGATTCCGAGCCACCAGAATTTTTAAGTACGCACCCATCCAATGAAAACAGAATAGAAGACCTTAAGATTGAAGCTAAAAAATATAAAAAGCTTTATAAGGAACATCAAAATAAGTAAATCAGGATCATCTATTTCAATTGTATTTACTGTAAAATACGTTTTTTTAATAAACTAAAATCAAATCATAATGACAAATAATCAAACGATAATAGAAGCGGCTTTCGAAGATAGATCAAAAATAACACCGGACAATGTTTCGAGTGATATCAAAGGTGCCATTAATCAAACTATTGAGGGGTTGAATGATGGTTCACTCCGGGTTGCTTCGCGAATAAAAGATTCGCAAAACTGGGAAACGCACCAATGGATAAAAAAAGCTGTTCTCCTATCCTTTAGGATTAAAGAAAATGAAGTAATGGATGGAAATTACACAAAATTTTTCGATAAGGTTGATTCAAAATTTAATGGATTCACAGAAAAAGATTTTCAAAATGGAGGCTACAGAGTAGTCCCAAATGCCAATGTTAGAAAAGGAAGCTTTATTAACAAAAATGTTGTACTCATGCCATCTTATGTAAACATAGGTGCCTATGTTGATGAAGGTACGATGGTAGATACATGGGCAACCGTTGGCTCATGTGCCCAAATTGGTAAAAATGTCCATCTATCAGGTGGTGTAGGAATTGGTGGGGTCTTAGAACCTATTCAAGCAGGGCCAACCATTATCGGTGATAACTGTTTTATTGGTGCTCGCTCTGAGGTAGTTGAAGGCGTTGTTATTGAAGATAATGTAGTTATCTCAATGGGAGTATATATTGGTCAATCAACAAAGATATATGACAGAGAGACTGGGAAAATCACATTCGGTCGTGTTCCTAAAGGTTCAGTCGTGGTTTCTGGAAATCTGCCATCAAAAGATGGCTCATATAGTTTATATTGTGCAGTAATCGTCAAAAAAGTTGATGAAAAAACTTTAGGTAAAGTTGGGATAAATGAGTTGCTGAGAGGAATCTAGGGATGCTTCATGTCTATGGAATTAAAAATTGCAATACAGTCAAAAAAGGATTGGATTGGTTGAACAAAAATAAAATTGAGTTTGAATTTTTTGATGTAAAGAAAATAGATTTAACTACAGAGATTATTGATGAATGGATTGAAAATATGAGCCCCCCCTATTCATCAGAAAATTTAATTAATAAGTCAGGGATGACTTGGAGAAAGCTATCTGATGATGAAAAAAAATTACCACTTACAACAAAAAATATAATTAATTTAATTAAAAAATATCCTACAGCTATGAAAAGACCCCTTATTACAAATAATAAAAAAGTTTTAGCTATTGGTTTTGATGAAAATATTTATAACGAAAAAATTAAATGAGTGAAACACTCAATATCGCTAAAGAGTTAATTGCTAAAAAGTCCATCACACCTGATGATGCAGGATGCCAAGATTTTTTAATTCAACGCCTAGAGAAATTAGGCTTTGAAATAGAATTAATGCCTCATGGTAAGGTCAAAAATTTCTATGCTAAAAAAGGCTCGAACAGTCCGCTCATTGTTTTTGCTGGACACACAGATGTTGTTCCTACTGGGCCTTTAGAACAATGGCTAACCCCTCCCTTTGAACCAACAATTAAAGAAAATAGTCTTTATGGCCGGGGGGCTGCTGATATGAAAACCTCTTTGGCAGCATTTATAGTAAGTATTGAAGAATTCTTATCAGAAAATCCAGATCACAAAGGGGCAATTGGATTGCTAATTACTTCTGATGAGGAGGGTGTGGCTACGGATGGGACAGTTAAAGTTGTTGAAGCTCTTCAAAAAAGACAAGAAAAAATAGATTATTGCATCGTAGGTGAGCCGACCTCTTCGATTAAATTTGGTGATACTGTGAAAAATGGAAGAAGAGGGTCTCTTTCGGCAAAACTTAATATAATAGGAATTCAAGGTCATATCGCATATCCAGAATTAATTAAAAATCCTATTCACGCAGTTGCCCCTGCAATCAACGACTTAGTGAATACTGTTTGGGATGAAGGAAATGAATATTTCCCAAAAACATCATGGCAGATCTCAAATATCAACGCTGGCACTGGTGCAACAAATGTTGTCCCTGGAAATGTTGAAATATTATTTAACTTTCGATATTCCTCATCCATTACCGCTGGTTTGTTAAAACAGAGAGTTGAAGCTATTCTTAATCACCACAAATTGCAATTTGAAATAGATTGGCAACACTCTGGCCAGCCTTATCTAACAGAGAAAGGCATGCTCACAGATTTAATATCGTCATCAATTATTGAGGTGTGTGGCATCAAACCAACTATCTCAACAACCGGCGGCACATCCGATGGAAGATTTATCGCGAAACTGTGTGATCAAGTTGTGGAATTTGGTCCCATTAATGAATCAATTCATAAAATTAATGAGTGCATCGACATCAGCACTATTGATAAACTAAAAGATATTTACAAATTAACCTTAAGTAAGGCTCTAGCTTAAAAAGGATAATTTTTTTTGCTCTTCTTTTTATTGGTGATCTGCGGTGTTTTGAACTGGTTTAATTCAAAATTATGCTCTTTCAACACTTCCTTCACATGTTTTTGAGTTAATTCTAAATGCATCCCTCTTTTTAAATGAGAGGGAAGCTTAATCTGCCCAAACCTTACTCTTATTAAGCGACTCACAGTAAAATTTAATTTCTCAAATAACCTTCTTACCTCCCTATTTCTCCCCTCTCTGATGGTTACTTTATACCAGTGATTTGCCCCTTCTCCCCCTTCAAAAATTATGGATTCTAACCTTGCCTGGCCATCATCTAAGAGAACGCCTTCAGTTAATTGCCTCATCTGAATTTCAGTGAGCTCTCCCAATACCCTTACAGAATACTCTCTCTCTATTTCATACCTTGGATGCATTAGTCGATTTGCTAAAGCCCCATATGTTGTAAAAATTAATAAGCCGGATGTATTGAAATCTAATCTACCAATAGCAATCCATTTTTCTTTTTTTAACCTAGGAAGGTGATCAAAAACACTAGGTCGATTTTTTGGGTCACTTTTTGAAACAATTTCACCATCTGGCTTATGGTAAAGAAGGATTTTGGGAAGGAGGGTTTCATCGCTCAACCGTATTAACTTTCCATCAAAAACTATTTTATCTTTCGATGATACAGTTTGACCGATATGTGCTGGCGCATTATTAACTTCAATTCTATTTTCTGTAATAGCCTTTTCAATACCTCTTCTTGACCCTACACCTAATTGCGCCAAAGCTTTCTGTATCCGCATTAATGAAGATTCTTTTAGATCATCTTGAGATTTTTTTTTTGCCAAAATAATTATTCGTCGTCGTTTATGTTACTGGCTTCTTGGACATCATCTTTAGATTGATCTTTTTCTATAGATGGGCTCAAAATAGAATCTTCTAGGTCCTTAAATTCTGGAAGTTGAGATAAGGACTTCAACCCGAAGTCATCAAGAAAATATTTTGTTGTGGCGTAGAGTGAAGGTCTACCAGGAACTTCTTTTTGACCAATGATATCTACCCATTCCCTCTCAATCAGTTGTTTAAGAGAATTTGGATTTAATGACACCCCTCTTATTTTTTCAATATCTCCTCGCGTAACAGGCTGTCGGTAAGCAATGATAGCTAATACTTCTAATACCGCCCTTGAATACTTGGGCACCCTATCAGGATTAAGTTTTTTTAGGAATTCCGAATATTCTATTTTTGATTGAAATCGATATCCATGCGCCACTTGAACTAAATCCAAGGCTTTGTTTTGCCAATCCTGCTTTATTTCATCAAGCAACATTCTAATAGTTGAACGTTCAATATTTTTATCAAACATTTTTTGAAAATCATCAATAGATAAGGGCTGGCTGTTTGTCAACAAAGCGACTTCGATAATTTGTTTTATTTTGTTATCTTGAGCCATCAAGCTTCCTCCAGCTGAATATATAATGGAGAGCAAGGCTCTTGTTGATTAATTTTGATTAATCTTTCTTTTGATAATTCAAGTATTGCTAAAAAACATACCACCAACTTTGGAATAGGATCCTTCTCTTCATTAAATAAACTAGAAAACTCTAGTAAATTATTTTCCTTTAAAGCCCTTAAGATCGAAGTCATATGCTCTCTTACCGATAGCTCTGATTTGGTAATTTTATGTTGCTCAAATTGCTTTGCTCTTTTAATTACATTTGCCCAAGCAGTGTACAAATCATCTATATTCACTTCAGGAGGTAATTTATTTACTTCAGTCTCAAAATAAGCATTAGCAACCAGCATATCCCGACCAACTTGAGGCATTTCATTAAGTTCCTCAGCTGCTGATTTCATCTGTTCGTATTCTATAAGCTTCCTAACTAAATCAGCCCTCGGATCCTCTTCATCTTCTTCTGGATTCTCTGGCTTAGGAAGCAGTAATCTAGATTTAATTTCAATTAGCATAGCCGACATTAACAAATAATCTGCTGCGAGCTCTATATTGATTGTCTTCATCTGCTCAACATAATTAATATATTGTGAAGTTAAGTTGGCCATAGGAATATCCAGCACATCAATATTGTCTTTCCTAATTAGATAAAGTAAAAGATCTAAAGGTCCTTCAAAAGACTCCAAATAAACTTCAAGGGCTTCTGGTGGTATATAAAGATCTAACGGGAATTGTGCAATATCCTCCCCATATAACTTTGCACCAAACTCATTATTATTTATTAATTCTGACATTTAAAAGCCAATCCCCATTACCTCTCTAACATCCCTCATCGTACCTCTTGCAATCTTTCTAGCTTTTTCACAACCTTCTCCAATGATGCTCTGAACGAGCTCAGGACTTTCTATGTATTTTTTTGCTCTCTCGTTGATTGGCTCTAATTCTTTTGTGATTGAATCAATCACAGGTTGCTTGCATTCTATGCATCCCATACTTGCATTCTTGCATCCATTTTTAACCCATTCTTGTGTTTTTTCATCAGAATATACTTGATGTAATGGCCAAACAGGACAGTTTTTTGGGTCACCTGGGTCTGTTTTTCTAATTCTTGCTGGATCAGTTTGCATGGTTCTAATTTTCTTTTGAATATCATCAGAACTTTCGGTTAAAGCAATTGTATTGTTGTAAGATTTCGACATTTTCTGACCATCAAGACCGACCATTTTAGAAGCAGGTGTTAGTTTATACTCTGGCTCAATTAGAATAATTTTACCTCCCCCTTCCAAATAACCTAACAATCTCTCCCTATCTCCTAAACTGAGAATTTGTTGTTCATCAATAAGAGACTGAGCTGAAGCTAGAGCTTGGTCATCGCCTTCTTCTTGATATGCATCTTTTAGCTCCCTATAAAGTTGGCCTTTTTTAGTACCTAATTTTTTTATTGCCTCTTCAGCCCTTTCCTCAAAGCCTTTTTCTTTTCCATATAGGTGATTAAATCGTCTTGCTACTTCCCTTGTAAATTCAATATGTGGAACTTGGTCTTCACCCACAGGCACTTGCGTAGCCCGATAAATTAAAATATCCGCACTTTGAAGTAATGGATAACCTAAGAACCCATAAGTCGATAAATCTTTTGAAGATAATTTTTCTTGTTGATCTTTGTAGGTCGGCACACGCTCTAACCAGCTTAGAGGGGTGATCATTGATAATAGTGTATGAAGCTCAGCGTGTTCTGGAACTTTAGATTGAATAAAAATAGTTGCATTTGCAGGATCCACACCAGCCGCAAGCCAATCAATCACCATACTTATAACATTTTTTTCAATAATTTCAGGTGAGTCATAATGAGTAGTCAATGCATGCCAATCAGCAACAAAAAATAAACACTCAACCTCATGCTGGAGATCTACCCAATTCTTTAATACACCATTATAATGTCCTAGATGCAAGCTACCTGTTGGCCTCATGCCAGATACAACTCGTTCAATTGCCATTTTTTATATTTCCTTTAGCCAAAAATTGTCAAAATGATACTCTGGCTGATTCTTATTAATGGAGATAATATCGCGCCTAATAATCCTGTTGCAAGCAAAAAGATTAAAATGAAAAATCCATATCTTTCTAATCCTGCTAATTTACTTGCCCATGGATATGGAAGCAAGCCTACTGCCACACGCCCGCCATCTAATGGTGGAAGGGGTAATAGGTTTAATACCATTAAAACAATATTAATCTGAATACCTGCTACCGCCATTACGCCTACAAAACTTTGTCCTATACTAGGAAATAATAATTGATTTGAATATACAATTGTCCAAAAAATTGCCATTAGTAAATTTGCGCCCGGTCCCGCCAAAGCTACCCAAATCATATCTTTTTTTGGATTTCTTAAATTTGAAAAATTTACAGGAACAGGTTTTGCCCAACCAAAAATAAAACCGGCTTGCAAAAAAAATAGTGCCACAGGTAAAATTATTGTCCCCAAAGGATCTATGTGCCTTAAAGGGTTTAAGGATATTCGCTTTAGATGAAAAGCTGTCATATCACCAAAATATTTCGCAGCATAGCCATGTGCTGCCTCATGAACCGTAATAGCAAAAATAATAGGCAGTGAGTAAGCCGCAAATTTTTGAATGATGGTTAAATCCATAATTTAAATTTTACGAATAAAGTTAATGTAGCGTAATTATTCATCTTCAATGAAAAAATTTTCTTAAAATTTCCCATTTAGTCCATATAGGAATTGAATTATCAGGTAACTGACTGATATTACCTAATGCGCGATGAGAAATTCCTTTCCCGTGAAAATCTGACCCACATGATGAGAATAAATCAAGGCTTGCTGCGAGCTTAGAAAAATAATTAGCCTGCGATGGATCTTGGCTTCCTGACATAACTTCTATACCTGACCCGCCCAAATCTTTAAATTCTTGAAATAATCGCGGGTACAACTTGCTGCCCATATCATACCTTCCAGGGTGGGCAATAATTGCATCCCCTCCAGCATCATTGATTAGTCTTATTGATTCCTCCAGAGAGATCCATTCATGGTCAACATAACCTGGTTTACCTGGGGTAAGAAATTTTTTAAAAACTGCACTAATATTTTTCGCATGCCCCTGAGCAACTAAAAATTGTGCGAAGTGAATTCTTCCTATCGTGCTACTTTTAGCATAAGATTTTGCTCCATCCATAGCCCCTTGAATACCCGCCATGCCTAGACTATTTGCCATTAATTGTGCCCTTTTAAAACGACCGTCTCTTATTTTTTTTAGCCCTTCAAATAGCGGCTTATTATTCATATCAAAATTTAAACCTACTATATGAAGCGTTCTTTTATTCCATGTAACTGAAATTTCTACTCCATTGATAAAGATAATATTTAGCTTTTTAGCAGCAAGGCTTGCTTCCTTTAGACCAGCAATATCGTCGTGATCAGTCAGGGCGATAGCCTGAACATCATTTTCAGCAGCGTGTGATATCAAATCAGCAGGGGTCAAAAGACCATCAGATATATTGGAGTGACAATGAAGATCTATTATAGGTATATTCATATTTACTCTATAATTATATTAGTTATTAACCCTCAATAATAGAGAAAGTTTACCTAATGAAATTTTTATACGACCTTCTGCCAGTAATTCTTTTTTTTATCAGTTATAAGGTTTATGATATTTTCATAGCTACAGCTGTTGCTATCGCAGTTACTCTTCTTCAAGTATTTTATGATTATTTCAAAAATAAAAAAATCGATAAAATGTTACTTTTTAATGGGTCTATCATTACCGTCCTCGGTGGGCTAACCATTATCCTTCAAGACAAAACCTTCATCATGTGGAAACCTTCAGTTTTGTATTGGCTCTTTGCTGGAATTTTACTTATTTCAAACTTATTTTTTGAAAAAAATTTAATTAAGCTTGCTATAAACCAAAAAATACAATTAAAAGAAATCTACTGGAATCATTTAAATAATGCCACAGGATTATTTTTTATCGCACTTGGGTTTATAAACCTTTATGTTGCCTATAACTTCAAAGAGGATACTTGGGTAAATTTTAAGTTATTTGGAATTACAGGTATTTTATTCATCTACATCATTTTTTTTACTATATACATTTCAAAGGTAAGTGATAAATAAATTATGTGGTACGTTATTTTATGTAAAGATAAGACTAATAGTCTTCAAAAAAGACTAGAGGGAAGAAAGGCTCATCGTGAGAGATTGACAAATCTCCAAAATGAAGGACGTTTGTTTGTAGCTGGTCCCTTCCCTTCTGTAGATTCAATAGAGCCAGCAGATGCAGGCTATACAGGCAGTATGATTGTAGCTGAATTTAATTCACTCAAAGACGCTAAAGAATGGGCAAATAAAGATCCATATGTCATATCGGGTGTATATGAAAGTGTTGAGGTTAAACCTTTTGTTAAAGTACTCCCTTAACGAGGCAAAAATGACTGAAGATATCATTAGAGAAAAACTTGAATTTCTAAAGCCTATCCAATTTCACTTGAAAAATGAGAGCGAGTTACATCGTGGGCATAGAGGTAATAATGGCGGTGAGCATTTTAATTTATATATTGTCAGCGAATTATTCGAAAATAAAAATATAATGGAGCGGCATAGGTTGATATATGAAGCGCTTGAGGGGCTTATACCCGGAACAATTCATGCCTTAAGCTTAAAAACTATTTCACCGAAAGAGCTTTAATTCCTTGTAATGAGAATCATTCTCATTTAAAATATGAAATATGACTTTATCCGAACTTTCCGTTAATAAGATTGCTATTGTAGAAGGCTTTGCAAGTAAAACACCCTTTAATGATAGATTGATCGCTTTAGGCATAAAAAAAAATAAGGAGATAAAGATTTTAAGAAAATCTAGACTTAACGGCCCCTTGCATGTTGAAGTTGGAGTTACTCAGTTAATGCTAAGAGAACTAGTTGCTGAAGAAATAATAATATCTCAATTGTAAAAATTATCACTTAAATGAAAAAAACCGCTCTTATAGGGATGCCTAACACGGGCAAATCCACATTTTTTAATAAAATTAGTGGCGCTTCAGAAAGGGTTGGGAATTGGCCTGGAATCACAGTTGGCTTGAGTAGCATAAAAACGCTAATAAATGGCGAAATGACAGAGCTTATTGACTTACCAGGGATATATAGCTTAAACGGTTACTCTGAGGATGAAGAAGTTGTAATTAATTTTATTGAGAATAATAAAATAGACCAAGTTTTTTTTATAATGAACTCAACGCAAATAGACAGACAACTTCCCTTAGCGATTAATATACAAAAACTTGGAATTCCAATAATTATCTTGGCCAATATGATTGATGAAGCAAGGTCATTGGGTATTTCTTTTGATTTCGATAAAATGGGAAAATTGCTTGGATGTCCAGTATTACCAATCAGCGCAAAGTTTGGTCGTGGCCTAGAGAAAATAAATAAAAAAATTAATGCCCCTACAAAATTAAAAATAAACCCAAAATCAATTGATGAGCAAATTTTATCGCAAAAGGTTTTTGATGAAACCGTCAAAATGCCTCTGATTCTAAATGACAAAAAAACTAGGTTTTTAGATAGTATATTTCTTCATCCTCTCTTTGGCCTTCCAGTTTTTTTAATTATTATCTTCATCTTGTTCCAGTTGATTTATACATTAGGATCCCCTATTCAAGAATATATGGGAGATTTTTTTAGCTATATACAAATAAATTATCTTCAAGGTTTATTTGGTAATTCACCTCCTTTACTAAAAAGTTTTTTATTAGATGGTTTATATGCTGGTTTTACCACCGTAGCAACATTTGTCCCAATTATAATCATTTTCTTCTTTGTGATGACAATCGTAGAGGGTAGTGGATACTTTTCAAGAGCGGCATTTTTGATGGATAAATTAATGGAAAAAATGGGGTTAGATGGTAGAGGTTTTGTAATGATGCTTATGGGATATGGTTGCAATGTTCCAGCGATTATGGGAACAAAAATTATGCGTAATAAAAACTTAAGATTTCTAACAATGCTGACAATCCCCTTCTCTCTTTGTTCAGCAAGGCTCCAGGTTTTTTTATTTCTTACTTTGGCTTTTTTATCATCATTCTATGGGGCATTAACTTTATTTTTTTTGTACTTACTTAGTTTTTTCACCATTTTCCTTACGGCAATAGCTTTTAAAAACAAATATAAAAACCGAGAACCTATGATTCTTGAATTACCTCCCTATCGTTTTCCAACCATCTCTCATATTTTTAAAAGAGGTAATCAGGAAGTCTTAAATTTCCTTAGTCGAGCAACAAAATTTATTGTGTTAGGTGTGGTAGCAGTTTGGATACTTACCTACTTTCCAAGTGAGTATCCAGTCGCTAGTCAGAATACCTATGCTGGAAGGATAGGGGCTTTTTTTGAGCCAATATTTACACCAATAGGTATTGATCAAATGCTTATAGTTGCATTAATATTTGGTTTTATAGCCAAAGAAATACTAATTGGGGCATTAGCTGTTATATTTGGCCTTGAGGGACTAGAGCTCGGTAACCACTTAAAAGAAATTTTTAGTAACGGTCAAGCTATAAGTTTTATGATTTTTACTTTAATTTATACACCATGCGTTTCTACGATTGCGACCATTCGAAATGAATCGAAAAGCTGGAGATTGGCATTAGAGTCAGTTATTTGGTCATTATTTTTAGCTTGGGTAGCTAGTTTTATTTTTTACCAAAGCTATGAATATTTTGTAAAATAAAATGAATGATTAGGGTTATTTTATAAAGTCATTTATCATTCATACAAGGAAATTTAGGTTAATCATTTATCACCATTAAGATGCAAAAAAATCAAATCACATTTTTTTTGGGCAGCGAAATATACTCACAATTTCGAAAAAAAGCACTTAAAAATCAAATAAAAAATATAAATTCTGAAATAACTTCTATTGAGGCCATTTACACCTATGTAATTGAATCAAAAGATTTGCTGACCAATGCGACCAAAGAAAATCTTCAAAAACTTCTTGGTGCTGATAACAACGTATTGCCAAATTTTAAAACTGAAAATAATTTATTTATTGGCCCCAGAATTGGAACAATTTCTCCTTGGAGCTCAAGGGCCACTGATATTATCAAGAATTGTGGCATTAATATACTAAGGATAGAAAGGCTTAGTTTATTTAATTTAAAAACAAAATCTGATAATGGGATTTTGAAAAAAGAACTTCTACAAATTGGACAACTCATTTACGACAAAATGACAGATTCAATTTTTTTAGACCAGAATAATATAAAAGAACTTTTTATTCATAAAAAACCTTCAAAAATAAGCCATATCGATATTTTACGCGGTGGCATTAAAGAGCTGGAAAATTTTAATTTTTCACAGGGTCTTGCTTTATCGGAAGAAGAAATTAATTACCTATTTAAGTACTTTAACTCAGAAAATAGAAATCCTACCGATGCAGAGCTCATGATGTTTGCTCAAGCAAATTCTGAGCATTGTCGGCACAAAATCTTTAATGCTAATTGGGTTATCGAAGAAAAAATTCAAGAAAAATCACTATTTAAGATGATTAAGAATACACACGAACTGTCCCCTCAAAAAACAGTTGTTGCATATTCTGATAATTCTTCAATTATAGAAGGCTCGAAAATCAAGCGATTTTACCCAAATGATAACGATTTATTTAAAGAAAATTTAGAATTAACACACTATCTTATGAAGGTGGAAACCCATAACCATCCAACGGCAATATCACCTTTCGCGGGAGCTGCAACAGGTGCCGGCGGAGAAATTAGAGATGAAGGGGCCACCGGAAGAGGGTCAAAACCAAAAGCAGGATTATCTGGATTCTCTGTTTCAAATTTAAATATTCCAAATTTCACTCAACCTTGGGAAAAAAATCATATTGGCTTACCTAAAAGAATAGCTTCACCTTTAAAAATAATGATTGATGGCCCAATCGGTGCAGCATCCTATAATAACGAATTTGGTAGGCCAAATATACTGGGTTACTTTCGTACACTTGAAGCTCATCATAATAATGAAAATTTCGGCTATCACAAGCCCATAATGCTTGCCGGTGGTGTTGGAAGCATCAGTGATACTCATACACACAAAAAACCTCTTTCTGAGGGGGATCTCCTTATACAGCTTGGTGGGCCAGCAATGCTTATTGGGTTAGGTGGTGGTGCTGCATCAAGTATGAATACAGGGTCGAATCAAGAAAATCTTGATTTTGCTTCTGTCCAAAGAGGTAATCCTGAATTACAAAGAAGAGCCCAAGAAGTTATCGATGCCTGTTGGCAATTAGGATCTAAAAATCCTATCTTAAGCATTCACGATGTAGGTGCTGGAGGTTTATCCAACGCTTTTCCAGAATTAATTCATGACGGTGGTGTTGGTGCCATCATGAATATACGAAAGATAGATAATGAAGAACTCGCAATGTCACCAAAAGAAATTTGGTCAAACGAAGCACAAGAGCGGTACGTGTTGGCTATTAAAAACGAAAGTCTTAAGCGCTTTACTGCGCTTTGTGAAAAAGAGAGGTGTCCTTTTGCCGTTATTGGAGAAGCAAAAAAACAAAAAAAACTTACAGTAACTGACTCCCTACTCAAAGAGGATGTTATCAATATGAATCTTGATGTATTGCTTGGCAACCCCCCAAAACTTAAAAAAAATATTAAAAAACCAGCTGATACCAATCACTTAGACTTTAATATTGATGAAAATAACCTTATTGAAGCCATCACTAAAGTTCTTCATTTCCCAAGCGTTGCAAGTAAAAATTTCCTTATTACCATTGCGGATCGTTCTGTTACAGGTTTAGTTGCAAGAGATCAAATGGTAGGTCCGTGGCAAGTGCCAGTGTCTGATGTTGGAGTAACAAAAACTGCATTTAATTCTTTAACAGGCGAGGCAATGGCGATTGGAGAAAGAGCGCCTATTGCAATCACTAATGCCGCTGCATCTGCGCGAATGGCAGTATCTGAAGCAATTACAAATATTGCAGCAAGTGCAATAAAAAATATAAATCTCATTAAGCTGTCAGCTAACTGGATGGCGGCTTCAGGGGAGAATAATAGAGATTATGAATTATTTGAAGCTGTCAAAGCTGTCGGTATGGAGTTATGTCCAAAATTGGGAATAAGCATTCCTGTAGGTAAAGATTCCATGTCAATGCAAACTACCTGGAATGATAAAAGTTTAAAGACCGTTACGTCGCCACTCTCACTCATAGTTTCATCTTTCAGTGAAACTTATGATATCAATAAAACACTTACGCCTCAGCTTAGCTCAATAGAAAAAAGCTCATTAATATTGATTGATCTTGGAAACAATAAAAACAGAATGGGAGGCTCCTGTTTTAATAGTGTAAACAATATCACTGGTGGAACTGTGCCCGACTTAGACGATCCAAAATTAATTAAAAATTTCTTTAAAGGCATTCAATGCTTAAACAAAAAAAATAAAATTCTTGCGTACCATGATCGCTCTGATGGTGGGGTTATTACTACGATTCTGGAAATGGCTTTTGCTGGACACTGCGGCTTTGATTTAAATTTAAAAGCAGGAGATGCAAGTCTTGAATTTTTATTCAACGAAGAGCTGGGTGCAGTTATACAGGTTTTAAATGATGACGTTACTGAAGTTTTAAATTATATTAATGATAAATTAATGCTCATAGCAAGGGTTATAGCAACTCCACATGAAGATCAGTCTATAAATATTTATACCGAATCAAATTTAATTGCTGAAAGTTCACGAGGGAAATTACAACAGGAATGGGCAGAAACAAGCTATAAAATACAATCTATTCGTGATAACCCAAAAACTGCAAAAGAGGAATTTGATTTAATTCTGGATGATACCTATCAAGGGATACAACCAAAAATCAATTTTGATATTCCAAAAGGCGTAAATATAAAAAAAACAAAGCCAAAGGTTGCTATTTTAAGAGAGCAAGGCATCAATGGTCAAAATGAAATGGCTGCAGCTTTTAATTATGCAGGCTTTGACGCTTTTGATGTTCATATGTCAGAAATTAGCAATGGAAATAAAAATTTAAATGAATTTCAAGCGTTGGCAGCATGTGGAGGATTTTCTTATGGCGATGTTTTGGGGGCTGGAAGAGGATGGGCAAATTCCATATTATTTAACGAGAAAGTTCGCCATGCATTTCAACTTTTTTTTGAGAGAAAAAATACAATTGCCTTGGGTGTATGTAACGGATGTCAAATGATGAGCCACATTAAAGAAATTATTCCAGGTACAGATTTATGGCCAAGATTCATAAAAAATGAATCTGAGCAATTTGAGGCAAGGTTTTTGTCAGTTGAGGTTAAAAAAAATAATTCACTATTTTTTGATGGCATGTCAGGAAGTGTTATTCCAGTGGTTGTATCTCATGGAGAAGGAAGGGCTAGTTTTTCTGATGATAATAACCTAGCTCAAATAATAAAAACTAACCAAGTTACATTAGGCTTTCATGACAAAAATGGAACTTTATCCTACCCGAATAATCCTAATGGCAGCGCCAAAAATATTACAGGTGTATCAAGTGACAATGGTAGATTTACTATCATGATGCCCCACCCTGAAAGGGTTTTTAGAACCGATCAAAACTCATGGCATCCAAAAAATTGGAAAGAATTTGGTCCTTGGTATAGAATGTTCGCCAACGCCAGTAAACACTTTAATTAATACATAGGAATAAATTATGAAATCGATGAAATTTTTAGTTGCTTTGTGTACATTAGTATTTTCTTCATTAACTTTTGCACTGAATGACGACCAAGAAATGGAGTTTACAGGCGCTGTTGGGGCTGGAGATATTAAAACCGTAAAGATGTATGTGGAATCAATGAACCTTAATCTTGAGGATGCTTATTTTGCATGGACACCACTTCTAATGGCGGCGGCAAAAAATCAACAAGAGGTTTTAGAGTATCTTGTTAAAAAGGGCGCAAACATAAATTATGTTCATCCTGTTACACGCTGGAATGCATTTATACATGCAGCTTTTAATAATAACAAAAAAATGGTGCTATTTTTATCTGAGAATGGCATAGACATACAAAAAAAACTTAAGGGTGAAGTATCCTTAATATTTGCGATGAAAGATCAGGGTAATGATGAGATGGCTGAGTATTTATTATCTCTTGGTGTATTAGATGATGGATGCAACCCTTCAAAAGATGTGTGTTTCTAAGAATTAAATATTTAAAATAAAAAAAATAGCGTAGTAAACTGCGCTATTTTTTTATCTACAAGCCTATAAGGTTCTGATATCATGTAACTTTCCAAGATTAAAGCCCAATGAATTTACACGAATATCAATCAAAAAAGTTACTTAAATCTTATCAGATTGATATTCCTAATGGTCAAATTATAAGCTCACAAATACCAGATAGCATTAAATTACATTTAAAGAAAAATACAGCTTTTGTTTTTAAATCTCAAATTCATGCTGGAGGTAGAGGCAAATCAGGAGGAGTAGAGTTAATTAACAACCTAAAAGATGCAGAGGATTTTATTTCTAATCAACTTGGTTCAAAGCTCAAAACCTATCAAAATTTACCCCACGGCCAACCCGTTAACAAAATCCTTGTCGAAGAAAAAATAGCAATAGAAAGAGAGCTTTACTTTTCTATACTTATAGACAGGCAAACTGAGTCCATTATCATTCTTTGCTCAACTGAAGGCGGGACAGAGATTGAAGATACCGCAAAAAAAAATGAAAATCTAATTTTTAAAGAATATATAAGTGTGGGTGAATTTCCAACAGAGCAACAAATTAATAATCTGTCGAAAAAACTAAAGATTTCTATTGAAACATATCTTGAATTTAAAAACTTTTTACAAAATGCATTCAAACTTTTTTTAGAAAAGGATTTATCACTGATGGAGATTAACCCTCTAATTATTTCTAAAAACAATAAAATAGTTGCTCTCGATTGCAAAATATCCTTGGATGATAATGCCCTTTTTAAGCATGAAACCCTAAGGGATAGTTTTGATTGGTCCCAAGTGGATGAAAAAGAAGCTGAAGCACATAGAGCTGGCCTTAACTATATCGCCCTAGAAGGCACAATAGGATGCATGGTAAATGGGGCGGGTCTGGCTATGGCGACCATGGATTTAATAAAACATTCAGGCGGGCTCCCAGCAAATTTTCTTGATGTTGGGGGAGGTGCGTCTGCTGAAACTGTCAGTAAAGCATTTAAAATACTTTTATCAGATAAAAATGTGCGCGTAGTTTTAGTAAACATCTTTGGTGGAATCATGAGATGCGATCTAATAGCAGATGGTATTGTTTCCGCTATAAAGGATGTTGGTATAAAAATACCTATTGTAGTAAGGCTTGAAGGTACAAATGTTGAAATAGGTAAAAAAATCTTAGATCAAAGTAAACTTAATATTACCTCTGCAGATAGTTTGAGTGATGCAGCTAAACAGGCAGTACTTTTTTCAAAGGCCTAATTTGTCTATTTTAATAAATAAAAATACAAAAGTTATTTGCCAGGGCTTCACAGGGAGGCAGGGTACGTTTCATAGCGAGCAATCAATTCAGTATGGAACAAAATTAGTCGGTGGGATTACACCAGGCAAAGGTGGACAAATCCATCTAGGTCTCCCAGTTTTTAACAGTGTGGAGGAAGCAAAAAAAGAAACAGATGCGGATGCAACTGTTATATACGTTCCACCAAAATTTGCTGCCAATTCTATCTTAGAGGCGAGTAATGCAGGTATAGAGATAATTGTTTGTATTACTGAGGGTATTCCAATATTAGAAATGTTAGAAGTAAAAAAAACAATTAAAGAAAATAAATCTATTTTAATTGGTCCTAATTGCCCAGGAATCATTACACCAGATGAATGCAAAATTGGCATTATGCCTGCAAATATTCACAAACGAGGAAAAATTGGCATTATTTCTAAGTCAGGAACATTGACATATGAGGCTGTCCATCAAACAACATCAATTGGATATGGGCAATCAACATGTATAGGTATTGGTGGAGACCCCATCAAAGGCATTAACTTCATAGAGTGCCTTAGTATGTTTGAGAAGGACCCTGAAACCGAAGGTATTATTCTTGTTGGGGAGATAGGTGGTACAGACGAAGAATTAGCAGCAGAATATATCAAAAATAAAATTAAAAAGCCTGTAGTTGCTTATATTGCAGGGGTCACTGCTCCTGCAGGAAAAAGAATGGGGCATGCAGGTGCGATTATTTCTGGTAATTCCGGAACTGCAATAAGTAAAATAGATGCACTAGAAAAAGCAGGGGTTTTAATTGCTCACTCACCGGCTCAAATGGGAGACGCTATGAGGGAAGCCCTGGGTAACTAATAATGAAAATTATCATTAGTATTTTGTTATATATTTGTATCTTATTTTCTTATTCAATTAAATCAGAGGACATCCCTTACCTTCTAACCGCCTCATCTAAAGGGGATATTGAATCAGTCAAAGCAATTATAGAAAGTGGAGGCAATTCTAATACTGAAGATGGAAACAAAGTAACAGCCCTCATGTATGCCTCAAGAAAAAATCAAGTAGAAGTAGCAAAATATTTATTATCAAAAGGTGCCAAGGTAAATAAACAAGAATTGGATGGCTGGACTGCGCTGATGTACGCATCTAAAAATAATTACAGTGACATTGTTAAACTCCTAATCGATAATGATGCTGATCTAACAATCACCGACCCAGATGGTTGGACTGCCTATGGTCTGGCAGCAACATCAGGGAATTATCAAACACTTGACCTTCTTATTAAAAAAGGAGTAAATCCAAATACAAGAAACTCATCTTCCATTACTGTATTAATGCTCGCATGTAAAAGTGGAAATGTACCTACCCTAAAAATATTAATAAAAAATGGGGCATTACTTAATCTTAAAGACAAATTTGGTAAATCAGCACTAGTTTATTGTGTTAACAAAGATCAAATTGAAGCAACTGAATTTTTGTTAATACATCAGCCTGACGTTGACTCACTTGATAAATTTGAATGGACACCATTGATGTGGGCAGTAAAAAAAGATTATATTGAAATGATTAAGCTATTAGTTAAACATAAAGCCAATATCAATCATAAGGACGATGAAGGTATCCCTATTATTCAATATGCCGTTGAAAATGAATCTGTTGAAGTGGTTAAATTTTTGATTGAAAAAGGTGTTGATATAAATGTTACTGATCAATATGGTCTCTCACCACTCGTTTATGCTCTGAAAACTAAAAATAAAGCGATAGTAGATTTAATTAGATCAGCAGGTGGTGAATACTAACTTATGAAGATTAGTCTTGCAGAAATAAACCCGAAAGTAGGTGATCTAAAATATAACACTAAGCTCATAATTAAACATGCAGAAATTGCAAATAAAAATGGTGCTGAAATTTTAGTAACCCCAGAGTTAAGCCTTTGTGGATATCCTCCAGAAGACCTCCTTCTAGAAAAAGAATTTATAGATAAATGTAATCACTTTCTCATTGAGATAGCTAAAAAATTTCCAAAACTAAAAATTATCATCGGGCATCCAAGGCGAAAAAATAAACTACTTTTTAACTCTGTTTCTTTATTATACAAAGGAAAAATTAATAAAACATATGACAAACAAAAACTCCCAAACTATGGGGTATTTGATGAAAAAAGATATTTTTCCTCTGGCAGAAAACCAGGACTTTTTAAGCATAAAGGAAAGAAATTTGGACTACTTATTTGTGAAGATATATGGGAAGATGGTCCTCTTGAAGAATTAAATCAACTTAATGCTGACTATGTAATATGTGTAAATGCATCACCATATGAATTTAATAAAACCAAAAATAAAATTAATATAATTCAAAATAGAATTGATAAACTTCAAGGCCTAAACTTAATTTATTTGAACTGTGTTGGGGGACAGGATGAGTTATTATTTGATGGTAATTCATTTATTACAAAACCAAAAAAACAGAAAAAAAATAATTTATCTTTTTTATCAGGGCAATTTATTAGTAAAAATATTATTGTCGATTTCTCAAGTAGCAACAATGTAGAAATAAAAAAAATATGTGAAAAATTTCCATTTCATAGAAAAATTTTAAATGATCCGGTTGCCTTAAGAGACTCTTCAAGCTCAGAAAAATATCTTATATATAACCTACTCAACGGCCTCATACTCGCTATGAAAGATTATATAGAGAAGAATTCTATAAAAAAAGTATTTCTTGGGCTTTCTGGGGGTATAGACTCCGCTGTAGTCCTATTTATTGCTTCAAAAGTGATAAAAAAAGAAAATATAACAGCCATCATGATGCCTAGTGAATTTACATCAAAAATGAGCCTTGAAGACGCTAAAAAACTCGCAACTAACCTAGCAGTAGATTACAAGATTATTCCAATTAAGAAACACGTTAAACTTTTTGATGAGACACTCAAGGATGACTTTGTTGGATTAAACGAGGATATTACTGAACAAAATATTCAAGCAAGGATAAGAGGTATGATATTGATGGCGTATGCAAATAAATTTAAAGGTATGGTGCTAGCTACAGGAAATAAAAGTGAAATGGCTGTTGGATACTCAACAATATATGGTGATATGGTTGGAGGTTTTTCAGTTTTGAAGGATGTTCCTAAAACAATGGTTTACAAAATTGCAAATGAAATAAACTATAAAGAAATCATTATTCCACAAAGAATAATCAATAGAGCTCCTTCAGCAGAGCTTTCAAAAAATCAAATAGACCAAGACTCACTTCCAGAGTACGAGGTTTTAGATAAAATAATTGACCTTCATATTGAAAAAAACTTTAGCGAAAAAGATTTAATTAGATTTGGTTTCTCTGCAAAATTGGTGAAAAAAGTTGTAAAATTAATCAAGAACAATGAGTTTAAGAGAAGGCAGTCTGCGCCAGGGCCAAAAATAACATCAAAGGCATTTGGTAAAGATCGGCGCTATCCTATAACAAATAAATTCCAATTGTAATTTTTTAGGGGCAAAAAATGAAAAAAATTGAAGCAATTATCAAACCATTTAAATTAGATGTGGTAAGAGAGGCATTATCTGAAATTGGAATCATGGGATTAACTGCAACTGAGGTTAAGGGCTTTGGCAGGCAAAAAGGTCATACAGAATTGTATAGAGGTGCTGAATATGTTGTGGACTTCCTCCCTAAGGTAAAGCTAGACCTTATTGTTAGTGACTCCTTACTTGATAAAGCTGTAGAAACAATCATAAAAGTTGCTCATACGGGTAAAATTGGAGATGGGAAAATTTTTGTTACTGATGTTAATGAAGTTATTAGAATTAGAACAGGTGAAAAAGGTGACGATGCAATTTAGAAGTTATTGATTTGATAATACTTCTTTAACAAATTCAAGGTCTTCAAGAGTATCTACTCCTTTTATTGGCTTGCCATCATAAGGGGTCACCTTTAGCTGCAAATTATTTGAAAGCGCTCTGAGTTGCTCAAGCCTCTCAATCCTTTCGATATTAGAAATTGAAAAACTACAAAATTCCCTAAGCACACTTACTCTATAAGCATAAATACCTAAATGATGAAAAGCATAATCATTAGTGAACAAATCTGAAGATGGTGAATATGGAATAGGGCTTCGACTAAAATAAAGAGCATTTGAATTGTTATCCAAAATAACCTTTACGTTATTTGGATTTATAAATTCTTTATATGAATTAAACTTACTGCATGCAGTAACATAATCTGACTGACCCTCAATAATATTTTTGGCAAGCAAATCAATGAGCTTTGGTTCAATTAAAGGTTCATCAGCCTGAACATTCACAATAATCTCTTTATCATTCCATTTCATAGACTCTGCAACCTCTAAACATCTGTCAGTCCCAGAAAGATGGTTTTTGTCAGTCATTACTGATTGGAAATTATAATGCCCAGCTATATCAACTATTTTTTTATCATCTGTTGCAATCACAACCTGTTCTGCACCAGATAAGCTTGCTCTTTGTGCAACATGAATAACCATTGGCATATCATTTATCTCAATCAATACCTTCTCTTTGAGTCGAGAACTATTTAATCTTGCAGGTATAATAACTTTGAAGCTCATAATTGATAAAAAATCATTTTATTTTTCTTGCTTCATCCTCTAGCAAAATTGGAATATCATCTTTAATCGGATATGCTAATTTTGCAGATTTAGAAATAAGCTCATTTTTATCTTTATCGTAAACTAACGGTCCTTTTGTGACTGGGCAAACCAAAATTTTAAGTAATTCTTTATCCATAATTTATGCTACTTTTTTTAATATATTTAAAAATAAATTTTCATCTACTTCTGTTTCTAAAGGAATAATCCAAAAATTTTTTGTTGCGAACTGTTTGCATTTAATAGCATCTTTTTCAGTCATAACTATATTGCAATCTTCATATTTAACAAAATCGCTTTTCTTAAACAAATAGTGATCGTTAAAAATAATTTTTTTAAATTCTAAGCCATTGTCAATTAAAGTTGAAAAAAAACTTTCAGGGTTCCCGATAGCAGTAATTGCGACAACATTCTTATTCTGAAGATCCTTAAACTTTATTTTCTTACCTGTTTTTAAATTTTTTAAACACTTGGTGATATATTTCATTTGGTAGAATTTTGGGTTATTGTTTTCACCCTTAATCACAATTGCGTCTACCTTCCCTAGCCTTGTTTTATTTTCTCTTAGAGGCCCTGCGGGAAATAAAAAGCCATTTCCAAATTTTCTTTTTGAATCAATAACTATAATCTCATAATCTCTTGCTAATTTAAGATGTTGTAATCCATCATCAGAAATAATTATTGAGGTTTCTGGATATTTATTAAGTAATTTTTTAGCGGCACTTACTCTGTCTTTACCAACAAAAACTGGGATTTTGCTCTTGGTTTTTATTAATAATGCTTCATCCCCAACTATTCTGACATTTGTAGTTTCAAGAACTTCCGTGATATTTTTTTTATTGCCACCATACCCTCTTGATATTAGTGCGGGTTGTAGACCTTTATTTATAAATTTTGTAATAAGGTTTAACGCTAAAGGTGTCTTGCCTGTACCGCCAAGAGTGATATTTCCAACAATAATAACTGGCACCTTAATTTTATATTTTTTTAAAAAACCTTTGTCATACAAATAAGTTCTTAATATGTTTATTAAATAAAACACTGCGCCTAAAGGAATAAGAAGGTAAATCCAGTTTGATTTTATATAATATTGCTTATTAAAAATCTGATCGATTGATATCAACTTACGCAAAACCTTTTTTATAAATCTTCAAATAAAATTTATTATTTTTAATTAAAGTATTATGTTTTCCTTCACCAACTATCCTTCCCTGATCCATCACAATAATTTTATCAGCATTTCTTATTGTGCTCAGGCGGTGAGCAATAACAATAGATGTTTTGTTAGCCATTAGATTATCAAGTGCCGCCTGAACTAATCGTTCTGATTCAGAATCAAGTGCTGAAGTAGCTTCATCCAGTAATAGGATAGGTGCATTTTTTAATATTGCGCGTGCAATGGCTATTCTTTGTTTTTGTCCCCCAGATAAACGAACTCCTCTATCACCAATAATATGATTAAAACCATTGGGAAGTTTGTTAATGAACTCCAAAGCATTTGCTGCTTTAGCTGCTTTTTTAACTTTTTCTATAGAAACCGAATCTAAATTCCCATATGCAATATTGTTATAAATTGTGTCATTAAATAAAATTGTGTCCTGGCTTACCAAAGCAAGACTTTTTCTTAATGAATTTAGTGAAATTGTATTTATGTCGACATCATCTAACTTTACAAAACCTGAACTTACATCATAAAATTTTGGAATCAAGTTGAGAAGTGTTGTTTTTCCTCCACCAGACTTACCAACTAAAGCAATTTTTTCTCCAGCTTTAATATTAATATTAATATTAGTTAAAACGGGTTTATTCCCTTTTGGATATGAGAAACTTACATTAGTAAATTCCAATTTACCTATAACCTTTTTTAAATTAATTCCCCCTAAATCTTTTTCCTTTTTTTCATCCATTACTGAAAAAACACTAACTGCAGCAGCGTAGCCAATTTGCATTTGTTCATTCAAGGCTGTTAACCTTTTAATAGGGGTCATGATTAAGACAACCGCCCCAATAAATGCAATAAATTCACCAGATGATAAGTTTGTTAACGAGTAATGCAAAACACCTGCTAATAAAAGCCCTAAAATAATTTCTATAATTAGGCCATTAGTGGCGCTTAGTCGGGCTAACTTTGTGCCCATTTGACGATTGCGGCTAATTACTTTGCTAAATCTTTCTCTTTCATATTTTGAGGCGCCAAAAATTTTTACTATTCTCTGCCCAGAGATTGCCTCCTCAGCAATTCTAGTTATATCCCCCATTAAACCTTGAGACTCCTTTGCGGCATTTCTTAGTTTAGGAATAATTTTTTTTATAAAATATCCCACAATTGGTAAGATTATTATTACAAAAATTGCTAACAACCAATTTAAATAAAACATGTAGCTAACAACAGCAATAATAGTAATACAGTCCCTTAGAGTATCAATGGTCAATTTTGTTATGATATATTGTAGCTGCTCTGTTTCATACGTAATTTTAGATACTAAAACACCAGTTGCATTGCTATCGAAATAATTTATTGGTAGCTTCATTAAATTATCAAAAATATCATAGCGTAAGCTTTGCACAGTCTTTCTTGCAACCCACCTCATTGAATAAGAAGAGATAAATCTTGCTGAGGCTCTAATTAAAACGATAAAGATAAGGATAAATGGAATTAAACTAACCTGATTGTCAGAATTACCAATAAAACCTTCATCTGTTACTTTTTTTATAAGGGCTAGAAAGCTTGTATCTGCCAAAGCCATTATTACGGTAGCAAGAATACTAAAGATTAAAATTAATTTATAAGTAAGCGTGTATTTGAATAAACGTATGTAGGCTTTTTTATAATCTTTTAATGTTTCTTTGGTCGCTATTTCTTTCGACATCCAGTTTTTTATTTTGCTTTAGTTGAAAAGGTTATTTTGGATAATCCGGCAATCCTTGCTGCTTCCATAACATTTATAACAGATTGATGCGGGGAGTCTGAGTCTGCACTGATAATTATTACAGGGTCTTTTACTTTGTTAGCTTCTTTTTGTAAATTTATTACGATACTATTTATTGTTGAACTGCTTAATGGGACTTCATTAATTGCGTAATCACCATTTGCAGATATTGAAATATTTATTTTTTCAACTTTTTTATCAACTTGATTTGCCTCAGCAGTTGGCAAATTAATCTTTAACTCACTAAATTTAGAAAAAGTCGTACTTACTACCAAGAAAATAATAATAACCAATAAGACATCAATCAAAGGTATGAAGTTAATTTCTAAATCATCTTGTTTCACTTTTTTTCTAAAATTCATATGTCTTTAAAACCTATCCTTTTAGAATCTCAACTAGGTGAATGGCGTAATGCTCCATTTCGTTTAAGTAGTTATCAATTTTTGATCTAAAAAACCGATAAGCTATCATTGCAGGTACAGCTACCACGATTCCCCCTGCTGTATTATAAAGGGCTATAGATATTCCTCGAGCAAACACTGCAACATCATGACCACTGCTTGTGAAGGAACTAAATAACTCAACCATCCCAATAATCGTTCCAAAAAGGCCTAAAAGTGGGGCAACAGTTGCAATCGTCACCAAAACACCCAGATACCTTTCTAAATTATGTACAATAATTCCAGCCCTTTCATCAATAGCAGACTTAATAACCTCTACGCTATTTTTTCTCTTTAAGATAGCAACGGCTAAAACATCACCTAGTGGCGATGAATTCTTGAGAATATCTATTTTGTTGTCATCAAAATTATCCTGCTTAATCATTGTTTTAATTTCAACCATTAATCCTTCTGGAATAATCTGACTTTTTCTTAATGACCAAAATCTTTCTAAAACTATTGCTACACCAACAACTGAAGTTAATATTAATGGCCAGATTGGCCAGCCAGCTGCTTGAATTATTTCCCACACAATATAAAACTCCTTTTAATTTTAATCTCCGATATTATACTAGCTTGATTTAAGTTTTCCCGAAGTTAGATGATAATTTTTTTTCATTCTTCGAGCTAATGATAAATCATGCGTGGCTAAAACTATTGCCGTTTTAAATTCATCAGCTAATTCTAAAAATGATTCAAATACTAAATTTGCATTTTTATGATCAAGGTTCCCGGTTGGTTCATCAGCTAAAATTATATCTGGCAAGGTTACCATGGCTCTTGCTATGGCGACCCTTTGTCTTTCCCCGCCAGATAATTGATGAGGAAAATGATTTAATCTCTTATCCAAGCCCAATTTTTTTAATATTTTTTTTGCTTGATTAAAATTCTTTAAATAACCACCCCTTCTTACTATAAGTGGCATCATTACGTTTTCAATTGCTGAAAAGTCTCTAAGTAAATGATGAGATTGATAAACAAAACCTATGTGTTGATTGCGAAGTCTTGACTTATTATTCTCAGAAAGGCTACCTATATCAGCTTCATTTAATAAGACCTTGCCCTCGGTAGGAGAATCTAATCCTGCAATAATATGTAAGAGCGTACTTTTACCTGAACCAGAACTACCAAGAATAGCAATTTTTTCTGAAGCATTTATATTTAAACTTAAATTTTTTAACACTGGGGTATCTAAGCCATCAAATCTTTTAGTAACATTTTTTAAATTAATTTTAAATATTTTATTCATACTTTAAGGCCTCAGCCGGCTCTATCTTTGATGCTTTATAGCTTGGGTATATAGCAGCCACCAAAGATAATAATAAGCCCATCAAGCCTATTCTATATACATCTGTAATCATAACCTCTGAGGGAACCACAGAAATCTGATAGATATCTTTAGGTAAAAACTTCGTATCAAATATTCTTTCAAAAAAGGGTACGATTATTTCTATATTTAAAGAGATTGTTACACCAAAAAAGATTCCTAATAATGTTCCCAAGATACCTATGATGAATCCTTGCATAATAAAAATATACATAATGCTTTTTTGGGTAACACCAATGGTCCTCAAAATTGCAATATCTGAACGCTTTTCAGTTACACCCATTACCAAAGTAGAGACAATATTAAAGGCGGCTACAGCAATTATTAAAGTTAAAATAATAAACATTACCTTTTTTTCCAATTGTATCGCAGCAAAAAGATTGGCATGCTGACTTCTCCAGTCTGAAACATAAATGAAAGGATCGTAGCTAAAAGTCTTTTTCAGGTAACTTGAAATTTTTTCTGTGTCATCTATATCCTTCAACTCTACCCTCAAGCCAGAAATGCTCTTATTTGTTTTGAAAAATTTTTGTGCGTCCTTTAAATTTATCATGGCAAGCCCCGCATCATATTCATACATCCCGGAATCAAAAATTCCAGAAACATTAAAGCGCTTTATTCTTGGTATTATCCCAGCTGCTGAAAAATTTGATTTGGATGAAATCATCGCAATTTTATCCCCAACAGATACACCCAAATATCTTGCAAGATTAGACCCAATTAATATTTCATATTTTCCTGGATTAAGGTGATAACTACCTGACTTAATCTTTGTATTTATATCACTTACATCAGTTTCAATTTCTGGAAGTATGCCTCTGATTATTACGCCCCTATTTCTTTTGCCAACAGAAATCATTGCTTGATCTTGAACATATGGTGCGACTCCATCAATACCTATATTTTTTTTAATTGATTTTTCTATTTGTTGCCAATCATTAATATCTCTTCCAGGCTTTGTTATTTCTAGGTGTGAGGTCACACTTAAAATTTTTGATTTCAGTTCTGATTGGAATCCATTCATTACAGACAAAACGATTATTAATGCCATTACCCCTAATGTAATACCAATAATGCTTGTCAGAGAAATAAATGAAATAAATTGGTTTGTATTTTTTAGATTTGTATACCGGAGGGCAATCCAAAATTCATAAAATTTTTTATTTTTAACTGATTTGATCATTGAGTATATATTTAGTTAAACCTGGCTATGAGCATTCTGCTAGAATTATGGCATGTTTACAGGAATAATTGAATCAATAGGCACAATCAAATCCATTGATAGAGAGGGAGGAGATTCACAAATCAATATATCGTTTAACAAAGATAAGCTAAAAGATGTAAATATTGGAGATAGCATATCTGTAAACGGTATCTGCTTAACAGTAAAAAATATAAGTGAAAATTTGTTAAGCTTTGATGTCTCCAAAGAAACCTTATCAAGAACCTCGCCTTTAAAAATTTCTCAGGAATTAAATCTTGAATCATCACTTAGATTTAATGGTAAAGTCTCAGGTCATTTTGTCACTGGTCATGTTGATGAGGTAGGTTTTATTCATAGCATTCAAAAAAAAGATTTGAGTGAGATTTGGAAGATACAGGTATCTAAAAAATTAATGAAATTTATACCTGAAAAAGGTTCGGTGGCAGTAAATGGAACTAGCTTAACTGTGAATGAAGTTAATAAGAATAAGAATTTTTTTTATATCAACCTAATTCCTCATACATTAAAATCAACAAACCTTTCGTCCCTTAATGAAGGTGATAGTGTAAATATAGAGATCGATATGATTGCTAGATACCTCCAAAACCTCTCTGAAAGTAACTAAATTTATTTATGGATAATATTGAAGAAATAATAGCTGATCTAAAAAAAGGTAACATGGTGATTCTTGTAGATGATGAAGATCGTGAAAATGAAGGAGATTTATTATTAGCGGCTGATCACGCTACATCCGAACATATCAATTTTATGGCTAAATATGGAAGAGGCTTAATTTGCCTAACACTTACTGAGGATAAAGCCAATAAACTAAAACTTCCTTTAATGGTGGAAGATAATCAAGGAAAACTTGGAACGAATTTTACTGTCTCGATTGATTCTGCAACTGGCATAACTACAGGTATTTCTGCCGGGGATCGGGCTAAAACAATCATGTCTGCCATTCAACCACAATCGGATCATACCTCTATCAATAGACCTGGTCATATATTTCCACTTATTGCTCATTCTGGTGGGGTCCTATATAGGGCGGGTCATACTGAAGCTGGCTGTGACCTCGCTTCTCTTGCCGGCACTACTCCAGCAGCAGTGATCTGTGAAATACTAAATGATGATGGAAGTATGGCGAGACTTCCAGATTTACTTAAATTTTCAAAAAAACATGGTATAAAAATTGGAACAATTGCTGATTTAATTGAATATCGGAGTAAAAAAGAAAAACTTATAGAGAAAATAAGTGAGGAAAAAATTAACACTGAATTCGGCACTATGAACTTTATACTTTACTCAGACTTACTATCAAAAAATACACACTTAGCTCTTGTGAAGGGAAATATAGAAAAAGATGATGAGATACTCGTAAGAGTTCACGAGCCTCTATCAATATTAGATTTTATAAGTAAAGAAACTCCCCACTCCTGGCCTCCTCTTAAGGCATTAAAAGCAATTAATAATGAAGAAAAGGGGGTGGTTATTTTCTTAAACTACAATGAATCTCAAAACAATATTACAAGCAAATTTAACCATAAAAATATTGCTTTAAAAAAATCAACAGATTTAAGAAGCTATGGGATAGGGTCACAGATTTTAGTTGATATTGGTGTTTCAAAGATGAAGCTTTTAGCTGCCCCCAGAAAAATGCCGAGTATGACAGGTTATGGTCTTCAAGTTACTGAATTTATTGAAAATAATATGTAAACCAATGAATTAATTTCATGGTAAGATTTAGCTAATTTGAATAAAATTAAATACAAAATAAGCTTATTAAGGATAAAAGGGGCTCTAATCCCTTTTTTTTTACCTCATTCATTTACCTTCTATTCTCCATGAACGATTCTAAAAATATTGAAATACCAGAAGGAAATATATTATCTTTTGATTTTGGGGAAAAAAGAATAGGAATCGCAATTGGGAATAATATTACAAACAATATACACCCCCTTGAAACAATTGAAACACCAAAAAAAATAGATAGGTTTAAAAAAATTGAATTGTTGTTAGAAATATGGAAGCCTGTTCAATTAGTGGTTGGTTATCCATTAAATGATGATGGAAGTATTTCAAGAATGAGTTTGTTGGCAAAAAAATTTGGCGAAAAATTAAAAAATAAATTTAACATCTCAGTTTATTTTGTCGATGAAAGATTTAGTTCGTCCGAAGCGGAACTAAAGTTAAAAAAATTAGAAAAAAATTTAAAGAAAAGAAAGCATATAATTGACCAGGTGGCGGCAATGATAATTTTGGATTCCTTTTTTGAAGCTGATAAAGATGATAGAAAGCTAGTTTTATGAAAAAAGTAAAAAAAAATGAGTTTACCGAACTTCAACATCTGCTGTCGATTAAAGAAATGGATGTAGCGCTGATCAATGAAATTTTTAGTAGTGCAGATAAATTCCTTCGGAATAATAAAAGTATAAATAAGTATGACATTTTAGAAGGAAAAACTGTCTGCAATCTTTTTTTTGAAAACAGCACTAGAACGCAAACTACATTTGAAATTGCCGCAAAAAGGCTATCCGCAGACGTTATCAATCTTGATATAGCAACATCATCGCAATCAAAAGGTGAATCAATACTCGATTTAATAAATAATTTAATAGCCATGAGTGTAAATATTTTTGTTGTAAGGCACTCAAAACCTGGCATTCCTGAACTAATTGCTCACAACATCAAGAATAATGCTCATGTAATTAATGCTGGAGATGGAAATAAAGAGCACCCTACCCAAGCCTTGCTAGACGCCTACACAATTAGAAGTTTTAAGAAAGAATTCTCTGGCTTGAAGGTTGCGATTGTTGGTGATATAGAGCACTCAAGAGTTGCAAAATCAGAAATATATATATTAAATAAGCTTGGTACAAAAGAAGTTAGGGTAATAGGCCCTGAATCACTAATGCCTAAGAGTATTAAAGAATTAAATGTCAAAATCTTTAATAATATGGAGGAAGGATTGCTAGATGTTGATGCTGTTTTGATGCTTAGAATCCAAAAGGAAAGGATGAGAAAAAATACAATTCCATCAGAAAAAGAATATTTTAAAAGCTTTGGATTAACTAAAGATCGACTAAAACAAGCAAAGAAGGATTGTTTAGTTCTTCACCCTGGACCCATTAATAGAGGGGTTGAAATTGATTCTTTAGTAGCAGATGGAGACCAATCCGTTATTCTAGAGCAAGTTAAAAACGGAATTGCAATAAGAATGGCAGTTATGGAAAAAATGATAAAATAGAAAGTTATTACCTTTTTAAACCCATTTAGTTTAAATATTATATATAATTAAAAATAATTTTATGACTATAAATAACAAAGGATAATTTAAATGCTTGAAAAATTAATCAATGCTCTTCTCGGAAGAGATATAAGTGCTAAGAAGAAACCAGTAGCTAAGAAGAAACCAGTAGCTAAGAAGAAACCAGTAGCTAAGAAGAAACCAGTAGCTAAGAAGAAACCAGTAGCTAAGAAGAAACCAGTAGCTAAGAAGAAACCAGTAGCTAAGAAGAAATAATCAAAATTCCCTTAAAAAGGTTATTTATAAACCAGGCTATTTGCTTGGTTTTTTTTATTTTATTTTATTTTTATGTCAAAAATTAAAGAAAATATTCAAATTGTTCAAGAAGAAATTGAACAAAATTTACATGAAAACGAAAGGAATATTCGGTTAGTTGCTGTTAGTAAGGGCCAGAATTATTCTGCAATTAGAAGTGCTTACGAAGCTGGGCAAAAAATTTTTGGGGAGAGCTATCTTCAGGAGGCACTCGATAAAAAGAAATTTCTTGATGACCTAAAAATAGAATGGCACTTCATAGGACCTATACAGAGCAATAAATGCAAACTTATATCGGAGAATTTTTCTTGGGTACAGACTGTTGATCGAATCAAAATAGCAAATAAATTAAATCAATATAAAAAATCTGAAAGACCCTTGAACATATGTATTCAAGTTAATATAAGCAATGAAGATACCAAAAGTGGAATAAATGTAAACGAAGTAAGTCAATTTGCGGGGCTTATAAACAATCTAAAACATTTAAACTTAAGAGGGATAATGGCAATTCCGTCTAAAACAAATGAAAAACAAGCCTTAATATCACAATATCAAGCCTTAAAAGATGTATATGAAGAACTAAAAAATAGTTACGGCTCTGTTGATACGTTGTCAGTAGGAATGTCGAATGACTACTTGTTAGCAATTCAGAATGGGGCTAATCTTGTAAGGGTTGGAACGAAGATTTTTGGTAAAAGATAAAAATGATAAAAAATAAACTTTATTTTATTGGTTATGGAAACATGGCTGAGGCTATTTATCTGAGGATAGATAAAAGTTCATATGAAAATATTTTTTTAATTGAAAAAGACAATGACAGAAGAGCTTACATAGATAAAAAGAAATACTCAAAAACCCAAACACTTAAAAATATCAATAATATTAAATTTAGCAATTCAGACATTGTTATTTTATCTGTTAAGCCAAAACAAATTAAACTAATCTGTAAGGAAATAAATTCATTAATTTTAGAAAAAAGAGATATTCCGATTATAATTTCTATTGCAGCTGGCATCACAACATCTACAATAAAGAATCATATAACTCAAAATAATTTATCTAACCTTCAAAATCATTTAAATATTTATAGAGCTATGCCAAATTTATGTGCAATCAATGGTGATGGTATAACAGGCTTGTACGGAAAATCTAAAGATGAAAAAAAATTAAATTCAAGCAGTATTGTTTCAAAAATTTTTAATTCCGTTGGCGAGATTTTATGGGTTAAAAAAGAATCAGATTTAAACATTGTTACCGCGATATCTGGAAGCGGGCCTGCATATATATTTTACATCATGGATGTAATGATTAATTCTGCAAAAGAGCTTGGTCTTAATGAAGGAGATGCCAAAAAACTAGTAACAAAGACAGTTGTGGGATCTGGAAAAATGGGGGAAAGCATTCAAAATCTAGCAGAGCAGATTTCTAAAGTTTCATCGAAAGGTGGCACGACCGAGGCGGCAATAAGCCTTTTCAATAAAAAAAATCTTAATTTAATACTCAATCAAGCAATCAAGGTAGCTCATTCTAAATCAGAAGAAATCAGCCAAGACTAATGAATAAACATATTGTTGTAGGGTTATCAGGAGGTGTAGATTCAGCAGTGACTGCATGGCTTTTGAAGGATCAGGGCTATAAAGTAACAGGGCTTTTTATGAAAAATTGGGAGGATGATGATGATGATGAATATTGTACAAGTAAACAGGATTTAATTGATGCAGTATCAGTTGCAGAAAAAATAGGTATAGATATAGAGGTAGTAAATTTTGCAAAAGAGTATAAAGAAAAAGTGTTTTCTTTGTTTATTTCAGGTCTAGAACAAGGCGTCACTCCAAATCCAGACATACTATGTAATTCAGAAATCAAATTTGAAGCTTTCCTTAAGCATGCATATAAAATGGGTGCATCAAAAATAGCGACCGGTCACTACGCCAATATCATAGAGAGAGATGGACTTTATCACTTATCAAAAGGGTTTGATGGAACAAAAGATCAAAGCTATTTTTTATATAGACTAAACCAATCCCAGCTAGCTAAATCAGTTTTTCCTTTGGGTGGTTTATTAAAATCAGATGTTAGGGCTTTAGCCAAAAAACATAGCTTACATAATCATGATAGAAAAGATTCTACGGGGATTTGCTTTATTGGAGAGCGGCCATTTTCAGAGTTCATTGGCCAGTATATAGAAAAAAAACCTGGTTTAATTCTCAACGAAGATGGTAAAGAAATTGGAAAGCATAATGGTGTAAATTTTTATACAATAGGACAAAGACAAGGGCTTAATATTGGAGGAACAAAAAATGGGAATGGTTTGCCTTGGTTTGTATTAAATAAAGACCTTAAAAACAATACCCTTATAGCAGGGCAAGGGCATGACCACCCTCTCCTTCTTAGTGATGGTTTATTAGCTGATGATATGCACTGGATTTCTGACAAAAACCCTAAACTTAACTGGGTTTATTCAGCAAAAACAAGATATAGGCAGATAGATGCGCCGTGCGAGATTGATAATTATTCAAAAGAAAATTGTTCAATTATGTTTGGCCAGAAACAATGGGCTATCACTCCTGGACAATCTGTGGTTATTTATGAAAGTAATATTTGTTTGGGAGGAGGTCATATAAAAACGGCATTGAATAAATGATAAAAAAAAATAAGCTTACAAAAAAGATGATAGCTAGCGCTATTAAAATAAATATCGCACATGCGTTAAACGAAGATTTAGGTCCTTCCGATTTATCATCTAATTTATTAGATGATAATATTAGGGGTCAGGCTAAAATTAAAATTAAAGAAACAGCTATTTTATGTGGCAAGCCATGGGTTGAAGAATGTTTTAAACAAATAGATAAAGATATTAAAATAACCTGGTTAGTTGAGGATGGTGACAAAGTAAAAAGAAATCAGACAATTTGCATTCTAGAAGGTTTTTTTAAATCTATATTAAAAGGAGAAAGGGTTGCTTTAAATTTTTTACAATCACTCTCTGGAACCGCAACTTCAACTGCACATTTTAGAAATTTAATCAAAGATACCTCCGCAAAGATATTTGATACGCGCAAAACTATTCCAGGTTTAAGGATTGCACAAAAATATGCAGTCCTCATTGGTGGTGGACATAATCAAAGAATAGGCTTGTTCGATCAAATTTTATTAAAAGAAAACCACAAAACTGCATATGGCTCCATTGAAAATATGTTAAAAAATATTGAGCGATTTGAGGATATACAAATTGAGGTGGAAAATATTAAAGAATTAGATAAAGCCCTTTTTTTTGGGGCAAAAAATATACTTTTAGATAATTTCTCAGTAGAAGAATTAAAGAAATCAGTAAAATTAAATAATGGAACAGCTTCACTTGAAGCATCAGGCAATATAAATGAAAAAAATGTTTTAGCGTATGCGAGAACTGGTGTTGACAGAATATCTTTAGGTGCCATTACTAAAAATATAAAGGCGATTGACTTTTCTATGCTTTTTTCAGCTCAAAAGCCTACATATACTTGAGGAAGACATAGCAAAAGGTTATCATATCTGTTTATTGATACTGTATTTCCATGAAAGCTGAAATTATTACTGGTGCAGAAATTGCGATCCGGTCCCTCCAGAAAGAAAATGTTAAATTTGTCTTTGGTTACCCTGGGGGTGCCGTATTAAATATCTATGATGCAATTTTCCAACAAAGTTCATTTAAACATGTTCTTGTTCGACATGAACAGGCAGCCGTTCATGCAGCAGATGCCTATTCAAGAGCAACAGGTGATGTAGGTGTTGCCCTTGTAACGTCAGGTCCTGGAGCCACTAATGCAGTTACTGGGATAGCTACCGCTCATATGGATTCTATTCCTATGGTTATTATTAGCGGGCAAGTTCCCACTCATGCAATAGGTCAAGATGCTTTCCAAGAATGTGATACCGTTGGTATTACAAGGCCATGTGTTAAACATAATTTTTTAGTTAAAGATATCAAAGATATTGCAAGCACAATTAAGAAGGCTTTTTATTTAGCTGCAACAGGGCGACCGGGGCCTGTATTAGTGGATATACCTAAAGATATTACGGCTGAAACTGCAGAATTTATTTATCCTGAAAATATTTCACTTAGATCGTACAACCCAGTTAAGCATGGGCATAGTGGTCAAATTAATAAAGCCTTAGAGTTGCTAATTAATGCAGAAAGGCCAATGGTATATTCTGGTGGTGGTGTGGTGCTCGGAAACGCATCAGAAGCTTTAACTGAATTTGTTAAGCTCCTAGGCCTTCCCATTACTAATACTCTAATGGGGTTAGGAGGCTTCCCTGCTTCGCATGAAAGTTTTTTAGGTATGCTTGGAATGCACGGAACATACCAGGCAAATATGGCAATGCAAGAATGTGATGTTTTATTGGCTGTTGGGGCAAGGTTTGATGACAGAGTGATTGGTAATCCGGAGCATTTTTTAGCTAAACCTAAAAAAATTATTCATATTGATATTGATCCAGCATCTATTTCAAAAAGAGTTAAGATTGATATTCCGATTGTAGGTGATGTAAGGCTTGTGCTTGAAGATCTTATCTCGACATTTAAGACTCAAAAAAATAAGAATTCTAAAACGTCAGACTCTGAATGGCTTAAAGCTATTAACCAATGGAAAGAAAAGGACTGTATGAGTTATGAGGACGATGGAACTAAAATTAAGCCTCAGAAAGTCATACAAAAACTTCATGAAATTACAAATGGTGAGGCATTTATTACCTCAGATGTCGGCCAACATCAAATGTGGGCTGCTCAGTACTATCCATTCAATAAACCAAGAAGGTGGATTAATTCTGGAGGGTTAGGCACAATGGGCGTTGGGCTTCCGTATGCTATGGGATGCCAACTTGCTTTTCCTGATTCACAAGTTGCTTGTGTAACTGGAGAAGCATCAATTCAAATGTGCATACAAGAGCTTTCGACATGCAAACAATTTAACTTGCCAGTAAAAATTATTAATTTAAATAATCGTTACATGGGAATGGTAAGGCAATGGCAAGAGTTTTTTTATGGAAATCGTTATGCTGAATCTTATATGGATGCTCTTCCAGACTTTGTAAAACTTGCTGAATCTTATGGTCACGTTGGCATGAAAATTGAAAAATCTTCAGACATCGAAAGCGCATTGAAAGAAGCATTTTCACCAAAACTTAAAGAGCGACTAGTATTTTTAGATTTTATAACTGACCAAACAGAAAATGTTTTCCCCATGGTACCAAGTGGTAAAGGATTATCAGAGATGATATTAGCTGATGGGGCGGAAGATCTATAATGAGGCATATTATTTCATTGCTCATGGAAAATGAATCAGGTGCTCTTTCAAGGGTATCAGGGCTATTTTCGGCAAGAGGGTATAATATCGAATCTTTATCAGTCGCTCCTACTGAAGATCCGTCTTTATCAAGAATGACGATTGTAACAAGTGGGTCTGATGAAATAATTGAACAAATCATAAAACAGTTAAATAAACTTATTGATGTAGTTAAGGTTTTAGACTTAAATGATGGTCGTCACATAGAAAGAGAGCTAATGCTCGTTAAAGTAAAAACAAGTAAGCAATATCGAGATGAAGTTCAACAACTTAGTAATAGTTTTGGGGGACGAATCATTGATGCTTCAGAGAATATACTGATAATTGAATTTACAGGGGCGTCAACAGAATTGGATAACTACCTAAAAAGCTTGAATAACTCTCTTGTAGTTGAAATTATTAGAACAGGTGCGTCAGGAATTGGGCGAGGTGATAGGGTATTAAAAATATAATTTTTTTTTAAAGGACTAGTATGAAAGTTTATTACGATAAGGATGCAGATTTAAATATTATAAAAGGCATGAAAGTTGCAATTATTGGTTATGGGTCTCAAGGTCATGCTCATGCAAATAATCTAAGTGACTCCGGTGTGGATGTTGTTGTTGGTTTAAGAGAAGGCTCTTCGTCTTCAGAAAAAGCATTAAAAGCAAACTTAAATGTGAAATCCGTTGAGGAAGCTACTGCTGCTGCAGATTTGGTTATGATTTTAGCACCGGATGAATTTCAACCTAAAATCTATTCAGAAAAAATTGAGCCAAACCTCAAAAAAGGCTCCACCTTAGCCTTTGCTCATGGCTTTAACATCCATTTTAAACAAATCAATCCAAGGGAAGACCTTAATGTGATTATGGTAGCTCCAAAAGCACCTGGACATACGGTTAGATCAGAATTTGTTAGGGGTGGAGGTATCCCAGATCTAATTGCAGTTAATCAGAATGCAACAGGGAATGCTAAAGACATTGCTTTGTCTTATGCTTCAGCTATTGGAGGGGGAAGAACAGGAATTATAGAAACAACCTTTAAAGATGAAACAGAAACAGATTTATTTGGAGAGCAAGTAGTGCTATGTGGAGGTACAACAGCCCTTGTGCAAGCAGGGTTTGAAACATTAGTTGAGGCTGGTTATGAACCTGAAATGGCATATTTCGAATGCCTTCATGAGTTAAAACTAATAGTAGATTTAATGTATGAGGGTGGCATTGCTAACATGAGATACTCTATTTCAAATACAGCAGAATATGGAGACGTAACTAGAGGCCCTAGAATTATTACTCCCGAAACTAAGCTTCGTATGAAAGAAATACTTAAAGAAATTCAAGATGGAACATTCGCCAAGGAATTCGTTAAAAATGTTGGGGAACTTCCGGCCAAAAGAGAAACACAACGCAAACATAAAATAGAACAGGTTGGGGAATCATTGAGAAAAATGATGCCATGGATCAAAAAAATCGTAGATAAGTCAGTTAATTGAAAAAAAATAAGTATCCAATTATAGCTAAAGAAGGATGGTTATATATAATTATCATCCTTTTTATTAGCATTTATTTAACCTTAATTAATTCATCAATATCGGTTTTATTTTGGATAATTAGTATTTTTATTATTCAGTTCTTTAGAGACCCTAAAAGAAAAATAAGTGATAAAAAGAATGTAATAGTCTCTGGGGCAGATGGAAGAGTCATAGCAATAAACGAAACATTTGACCCCTATCAGAAAAAGAAATCTATCAAGGTAAGTGTTTTTATGAACGTTTTTAACGTCCATTCAAATAAAGCTCCCATTGATGGAATAATTTTAAAAAAAATATATTTTCCTGGAAAGTTTCTAAATGCTGCGCTATCAAAGGCCTCCCTAGAAAATGAGAGATGCGCAATTATTATCCAATCAAAAAATAATTCTAAAAGAATTATTACATGTGTGCAAATTGCAGGCCTCGTTGCAAGAAGAATTCTTTGTTATAAGGAAACAGGAGATGAGTTAACACGCGGAGAGAGGTATGGATTTATTAAATTTGGCTCAAGAGTAGATCTTTATTTGCCATTAAATACAAGCATTAAGGTCCAACTTGGTCAGAAAGTTAAAAATGGAGAATCAATTATTGCTGAATTTATTTAATTTTCATCAATGAAGACTGATAATTGCTTCAGTGCTTTTGAATAAACATCCCTTTTAAAACTAATCACTTCGTCATTAGGTATCCAATAATCAACCCAAGACCAATTATCAAATTCTGGTTTTATTGAATTTTTAAGAAAAATATCATTTTCATTGCCTAAAAATTTTAATAAAAACCAAATTTGTTTTTGGCCCTTATACAAATTATTACCTTTGCTAATCCAATTTTTTGGTACGTCATAATATAGCCAGTCACTTGTTTTTCCAAGAATCTCTACGCTGCCCTCGTCAATGCCAACCTCTTCTTTTAATTCTCTAAACATTGCCTCTTCAGCATTTTCATGTGACTTAATTCCCCCTTGAGGAAATTGCCATGCATTTTCATTTGTTCTTTTGGCCCAAAGTACCTTGTTATCATTATTAATGATAACTATCGCCACATTTGCACGATATCCTTCCTTATCAATCATTGATGCTATCCTTATAAAACCAAATAACTTTTTATATGTTTATATTTTACGATATGTTTAAACAAAAAAAATTATCGACTCTTAATGCAAAAATTTATCATTTGTTCATTTTAACTTTTTTTCTGATCATTCTTTATTTTTATTTTTTCTATTACTTTAAAGATGAACATATATCAAAAGCATACATAACAAACCAAGGTGATAATACGGTTTCTATTATTGATTTAAATACATTAAAAAAAATAAAAACCCTTAAGGTCGGAATTGCTCCTCTTGGTATAACAATTTTGCAAAACAAGAAATTAGTTTTTGTTGGTAATGTTGGTACTGATGATATCTCAGTAATAAATGCTGTAAATGATAAGCTAATTAAAACCATTAAATTAGATACAGCGCCCCTTAGCTTGGCATCAAACCCAGACGAAACGGAAGTTTATATTACTGATTGGTTTAAGAATAATGTTCTAACAATATCGGTCGAAGAAATGAAAGTTACTAGGTCATTAAAGGTAGGAAAAACACCATCAGGAATAACTTTTAATAAAAAACATCAATATCAAATAATAACTAATCGAGACGCAAATACTATTGAAATTTATAATAAAAATTATAATTTAGTTAAGAAATTAAAGACTGGAGATCACCCATTTGGTGTTTATACGATAGGTGACTTTGCTTATACAGCAAACGTTTACGACGATTCAGTAAGTGTTATCAATTTAATTGATTGGTCAATATATGATTTTTTAGTTGGAGCTCATCCTTACAATATTTTAGCTCATAATAAGATTGCTTATATTACGAACACAGTTGATGACACATTGACTATTTATGATCTAAATACAAAAAAGGAAATTAAAACATTAGATACGGGAGAAACACCAGAAAACCTAGATTTGAATGTGAAATTAAACCTACTTGTTGTTACAAACTGGGGGAGTAATTCAATCTCAATTTTTGATACCCAAAGCTTGCGGCTTATTAAAGAGATAAAAACTGGAGCACAAAGCAGATCTTTCGGAGATTTTATACTACAGTAAAGTTTTTATAGTACTATATGAAAATATCAAAACCAACAAAAAGGGATTTCAAAGAATGAAAAAAATTATTTTTGCCATAATGGCCATCATGCTTTCTGCCTCAGTTTTTTCTCATGGCCCAACACCACAAAAGGTGCAAGAGTCAGTCACAATTGCTGCATCTCCAGAAAAAACATGGGACGCACTAAAAAATTATTCTGAATTTAAAAAGATTATGAAAGTAAGATCTTTTAAAGACAAGAAAATGAAAATAAAATATGAATTAATAAAAAAAGATGTTCCTTTTTCAGACTATAACGCACAGATTAGAGTTAAAAAAGGTGCAAATGATAATGAATGCATTGTTCAATGGACGGCAAGATTTTATAGGACTTATAAATTAAACCCTCCTATTCCAGAAGGACAGGATGATGCAACTGCGGTAGCAGCTGTAAAAGAAATTGTAGGTCCAGGCCTGGCTGAGTTTAAAAAGTTTGTTGAGTCCAAATAATTTCTAACATTTAATTAAAGCGGATGTATAATCCGCTTTTTTTATGATCACTATTAATCCCCAACCCCTTCCTAAGGCATTAGTTATCTGGCTCCATGGCCTTGGTGCCAATCAAAATGATTTCGTAAATTTTATTAATGAACTCAATTTAGAAGAATTCATGTTCATTCTCCCGAATGCACCTCTTAGAAAAATTACAATGAACCAAGGTTTTGAGATGCGAGGTTGGTATGATATTGAATCTTTAAACTTTACTAATCAGGATAATGAAGGCCTGCAAAAATCAAAACGATATATTGAATCAATTGTAAAATCAAAATACGATAAATTAAATAAAACAAAATTGTTCATTGGAGGCTTTTCTCAAGGGGCAGCGTTGGCATATTATGTTGGCTTAACCTCAAAATTGAATTTTACTAAAATAGTTTCGCTCTCTGGTTACTGCCCAGAAATGGATATATCTATTAATAAATTAAATCTCAAAATACAGGCGATTCATGGAATAAATGATAATGTTATTAATATAAATTTAGCAAAAGATTCTTATGAAAAACTAAAAATTAACAAGAATTTTATTTTAAAAGAATATAAAATGGGTCACGAGGTAATCAAAGAAGAAATTTTTGATGTACGTGAGTTTTTATTAAGAGATTAAGGGTATGGGCGAAGAAAATATAAATCTAGAAAAATTATTAAACGAACTTGAATCAATTGTAAACAAAATGGAGAGCGATGACCTTAACATCGAAGAATCTCTTAAATCGTATGAAAAAGGCATTAATTTGATAAAAAATGCTCAAAATAAGTTAAAAAAAATCGAACAAAAAGTAGAAATTCTTTCAAAAGATGGGTCCTTAAAAAATTTTAATGATGATGAATAATTCGTATGATGCATGGCAAATTTCTCACCAAGATAGAATTAATAAGTTTCTAAAAAAAAAATTAGGCAAAAAGAACGCACAGAATACAATACACGACGCGACAACTTATACTTTATTGAATGGTGGTAAACGATTTAGGGCATTACTCACATACGCAATAGGGGAAATTGACTCTACCAACAAAAACAAGCTTGATTTTATTGCAGCTTCAATCGAAATCATTCATGCCTACTCCCTCACTCATGATGATCTACCTGATATGGATGATGACTCACTCAGGCGAGGCCTACCCTCCTGCCATATAAAATATGGGACTCCTCAAGCGATCCTTGCTGGGGATGGCCTTCAATCCTTAGCGTTTGAGTTTTTGACCTCTCCTACTTTTAAAATTGATGATGGCGAAAAAATTAATCTAATTTCCCAGCTTTCAAAGGCAATAGGTATTGAGGGGATGGTTTTTGGTCAATCCTTAGATATGGAATGCTCAAATAAAAAAATTAACATTAAATTACTTGAAAAAATCCAAAGAAATAAAACCGGAAAACTTATTCATGCTGCCTGTATAATGCCCTATACAATCTCTAATTTTTGCGACACATCTGTTCAAACATCTATTTCAAAATTATCTATTCTTCTAGGCCAGCTATATCAAATCATAGATGATATTTTAGACAGTACTTCTACTTCTAAAAACCTTGGTAAAACAATGGGGAAAGATCAGGAAGCAAATAAGGCTACGTATGTTAGTATCGTCGGAATAACTGAATCAAAAAAAATAAAAGAAAATCTTTATTTAGAAATTAAAAGGCTCGTTAAAAAAATCCCTGGAAATACTCAAGCACTTACTCATTTAATTCACAAGATTTACTCAAGAGATTACTAAATAAAAATGCTAATCGATAATATTAAGAGCCCAAAAGATTTAAAAGCACTTTCAAGAGATGAATTAAAAACTCTAGCCAAAGAAATTCGTGACTTTCTTATTGAAAGTATCTTTGAGACTGGCGGCCATCTATCATCTAATTTAGGTGCTGTAGAACTTACCCTTGCAATTCATTACGTGTTTGATGCGCCAAAAGATAAAATTGTTTGGGACGTAGGTCATCAAACATACACACATAAAATTATTACAGGCCGAAAGGATATGATGAGGTCACTTCGTAAAAAAGGTGGTCTCTCTGGTTTTCCAAATGTAAAAGAAAGTATTTACGATAATTTTGGAACGGGTCATTCTAGTACATCAATTTCTGCAGCATTTGGTATGAGTGAAGCTTTTAGAATAAGTAAATCTTCTAATAAAGCTATTGCTGTTATTGGGGACGGAGGTATGACGGGAGGTATGGCTTTTGAAGGATTAAATAATGCCGGAGCTTCAGACAATAACTTTCTTGTAATCCTTAATGATAATGATATGTCAATTTCAAAAAATGTTGGCGCGCTTAATAATTACCTATCAAAACTTTTATCTGGAAAAATATATGGAAGCGTTAAAAAATCTAGTAAGGCTGTTTTTTCAGCCCTACCTCCGATACTCGAGTTAGCTAGAAAAACAGAAGAGCATGTTAAGGGGATGGTAATTCCCGGAACCTTATTTGAGGAATTTGGTTTTAATTATATCGGCCCTATTGATGGCCATGATATCGATATACTGATTGATACACTTTCGAATATAAAATCACTCAGTGGGCCTCAATTTCTTCATATCGCCACAAAAAAAGGTTTTGGATTTACTCCGGCTGAATCTGACCCAAATAAATTTCATGGTATTAATAAAAAAAGCATTGGTTCAAAAAATATTACTTATACCGAAGTTTTTTCAGAGTGGCTTTTGGATGCTGGAAAAAAGAATAGGAAATTATGCGCCATTACACCCGCAATGGCTGATGGATCAGGTTTAACAAAATTTGCTAAGAAATACCCGAAGAGATTTTTTGATGTTGGAATTGCCGAACAACACGCTCTGACATTCGCTGCTGGCCTGGCATCAAATAAAATTAAACCTGTGGTCGCAATATATTCTTCTTTTTTACAGCGAGGTTATGATCAATTTATTCATGATGTTGCCCTGCAGAATATTCCAATGTTGTTTGCTATTGATCGAGCAGGGATCGTAGGGGCTGATGGCCCAACGCATTCAGGTAACTTTGATATATCTTTTTTAAGGTGTATACCTAACATTATATTAATGGCGCCAAGTAATGAAAATGAATGTTATGCGATGCTTGAGTTTGGATATAAATATCAAGGTGTTTGTGCTGTTAGGTATCCACGAGGAAGTGGTTTGCACCCAGGGCTTAATAAGAACTTAATCAACATTGAAATGGGGAAAAGTAATTCTCTTATTTTAGGCAAAAGAATAGCTATATTAGCCTTTGGACCAACACTAAATACCTGCGTTGATATTGCAAATGATTTAAATGCAACGCTTGTTGATATGAGATTTATTAAACCAATTGATGAGATGGTAATTAAAAAATTAGCTAAAACACATAAGCTTATTGTTACAGTTGAAGATAACACAACGCATGGTGGAGCAGGCTCAGCGGTTCTTGAAGTTTTAAGTAAAAATAAGATAGTAATACCTACATTAACTATTGGAATTCCTGATAAATTTGTCGATCACGGATCACAAGATGAAATTTACAAACAATGTGGTTTAGATAAAAATAGTATCAAGAAGAAAATTGTTATGAGTTTAAAGTAGTGCTAACATATTAATTTATATAGTAATTAAGAATTTTATGAATAGACCTACACCCCCAGAATCAATTGAAGATGTTCAGAATATAGCTGACAAAAGGCACCTTGATATTGACAAGGTAGGTATTAAATCAATTAAGCACCCTATCGTCGTAAAAGATAAATCTAGTGGAGCGCAACATACAATTGCGAGCTTTGATATGTTTGTTCAGCTCCCACATAATTTTAAAGGGACTCATATGTCTCGCTTCGTAGAAATTCTTAACGAAAATAATAAAGAAATATCCGTAGAATCATTTGAAAGCATTCTTAGAGCGATGCTAGTAAGATTGGAGTCAAAATCATGTAATTTATATATGAATTTTCCATATTTTATTAATAAAGCCGCACCTGTATCAAAAGTTGAAAGTCTGTTGGATTATGAAGTGACATTCATTGGTGAAATCAGTGACGGAGAATATAAAAATTATACGAAGGTTGTTGTGCCTGTAACTAGCCTTTGCCCTTGTTCAAAAAGTATCTCTGAATATGGTGCACATAACCAGAGATCACACGTAACAGTTACCATCCAAGCAAATAAATTTGTTTGGATAGAGGAAATTATAGAAATTGTTGAGAAACAGGCATCAAGCGAATTATATGGCCTTCTTAAAAGGCCAGATGAGAAGTTTGTTACAGAAAAGGCTTATGATAATCCAAAATTTGTTGAGGATATGGTTCGTGATATCGCTACTGAACTGAAAAACAACAAAAGAATTAATTCTTTTGTTGTTGAGTCTGAAAATTTTGAGTCTATTCATAACCACTCAGCTTACGCACTTATTAAAAGTTAAAATAGTTTATTTTAATTCAGCCTTAAATTTAGTTTTTAACCCTAATATGAGTACCAAAAATCCTATAAATGGTAGGATAGCTGAAAGCATAAATGTATTAGCCATCCCGCTATATTGAATCATATAACCACCGCCCAACCCCCCAATTGCACCTCCAATACCGTAAGTAATGCTATTGTATAAAGATTGTCCACGCGCTTGATGCTCATTATAAAAGAAGTGAGCAATAAGCTGAATCGATGCAACGTGAAAGCTACCAAAGGTTGCAGCATGCATTATTTGAGCAATTACAAGAATTATTATTGAGTCTACATATGCACCGATTAAAAAAAATCGAATAACTGCAAATCCCAGACTTATTAACAATACCGCCTTAAGGGTAAAATTACTCAATATTTTGGGCATCAGTAAGAAAATTAATATTTCAAATACCACCCCTACTGACCAAAGGAGTCCAATTGTGGTTCCAGAATAGCCCTGTTGCTCCAGAAAAATTGAATAAAAGTTATAAAGTAACCCATGTGATGAAACCATCAAGGCACAACTTAAAAGCAATACAATTACCTCTCTCCGCCTTAGTATTGGCCATATAGGCCTTTTATTATTTTTTATAAAAGTTACTTTTTTATCGGGAAGAATAAAGGCTAAAAAGAAAATTGTTAATTGTGTTATTAATAATGCGTATATCAATGAACGCTCCCCTAAGGAATCAATCATAATGCCTAATAATATGGCGGCGACAATAAATCCAATTGAACCCCATAACCTTATATGGCTATATTTTGAATCTGCTTTATTCGCTTTTAAGTGAGTCAACGTAAGACTTTCGGCAAGCGGCAGAGTTGAGCTAGTAAATATACTCATCGCCATCATAATAAAAAAAATGCTTATAAAAGTATTTGACCAAAAAATACCAGTAAAAATAATAAAACCAAAAAAAGATGATATTTTAATCCACTTTATATACTCACCCGAGCGATCTGCAATCCAGCCTAAAAGATTAGGCGCAAAAATTCTACTTATCTGGAATAATGAAAGTAAAGCACCAATCTGTAATGCATTAAATGATAATGATTTTAAATAAATTCCCCAGTAAGGAACAAAAAGTCCTACAAAAAAGTAATAACAAAAGTAAAAACTTGAAAGGCGAGTATAAAAAAATGAGGTCAAACTGAAAAAGGGTTGTTCCTTACTACATCTGCATTTTGCGCTCTGTCTCTTAAAACATGATCGATAAGCACCAAGGAAAGCATTGCTTCCACAATAGGCACTGCTCTGATAGCAACACATGGGTCATGTCGCCCTGTAGTCTTCATATCAACCTCCCTGCCCTTAGTGTCAATAGAATTTCTATCTTGGGGAATGCTTGAGGTTGGCTTAAAGGCAACGTTAACTTCAATATCCTGTCCAGTTGATATTCCACCTAAAACACCGCCAGAATTATTTGACTTAAAGCCTTTAGAGCTCATCTCATCGCTATGCTGGGTACCCTTCTGTTTGACACTTCTAAATCCAGCCCCAATCTCAACTCCCTTTGTTGCATTAATACTCATCATTGCGGATGCAATATCTGCATCAAGCCTTGAAAAGACTGGCTCACCTAAACCAATGGGCATATTTTTAGCACACACAAAAATATTTGCCCCAACAGAGTTTTTATCGGCCCTAACATCATCAAGATAATTTTCAAGGTCTTCTATAATTGATTTACTTGGTGCAAAAAAAGGATTTTCATTAACTACCTCCCAATTCTCAAAAGGTATATCAATTTCACCTAATTGCTTTAGGTACCCCATAACCTCGATACCCCTATTTTCCTTTAGCCACTTTTTAGCTACTGCACCCGCCGCAACTCTAACAGCAGTCTCTCGGGCGCTTGACCTTCCTCCACCCCTATAATCACGAATACCATACTTATTAAGATAGGTGATATCAGCATGACCAGGCCGAAAGACTTCTTTTATTTTTGAGTAATCCTGACTTCTTTGATCCTTGTTTCTAATAATAAATCCGATAGGTGCTCCAGTCGTTAGTCCCTCAAATACACCGGATAAAATTTCAACAGAATCATCTTCTTTTCTCTGTGTTACAAATTTAGAAGTTCCAGGCTTTCTTCTATCTAAATCAAGTTGTATATCAGATTCTTTAAGCTCCATTCCAGGTGGGCATCCATCAATAACTCCACCAATGGCTGGGCCATGAGACTCACCGAATGAGGTTAGAGTAAAGATTTGTCCAAACGTATTTCCTGTCATATTAAAATCAACTTAATTAAATTATCTATACTTGATTATATCATTGGCATCATAATTGAAAAAAATTACCTTTCAATTACAGTATATTCACCAGGCTTAAGTTCATTGATATCAAATTCTCCAATTTGAGTTCTAATCAGACGCAGGGTTGGGTGTGAAATAGCTGCGGTCATTCTCCTCACCTGTCTATTTTTACCTTCTGAAATTTTAATCTGTAACCATGATGTTGGTATTAATTTTCTTTTTCTTATCGATGGGTTTCTTGGCCAGATATCTGGGTCATCAATTTTTCTTATTAATGCTGGTTTAGTTAATACCCCCTTAATTAAAACTCCCCTACTTAATATATCTAAAGAAGCATTATTTGGAATATTTTCGACCTGAACTAAATAAGTTTTAAAAATATTGTGATTAGGGCTCGATATTTTATTCTGAAAAGCACCATTGTCAGTTAAAATAAGGAGGCCTTCACTATCAGTATCTAATCGTCCTGCGGGATATACATTTTGATGGGGTATGTAATCTTTCAGTGTTGAATATTTTTCATGTTTTGAAAATTGACTGATAACACCATAGGGCTTGTTAAATAAAATAAGCATAAAATTTAAAGAAATAAGGAAAAAGGATGAAAAGCAAAATTAGCATTCCTCTTGATGGGAATAAAATAAGTATCAATTCTAACCTAAAATTAGATATTCCTAATAATCCAATTATTCCATATATATGTGGAGATGGAATTGGAAGTGATATAACCCCTGCAATGAAAGCAGTCGTGGATAAAGCTATTTCAAAAGCATACGGAAATAACAAAAAAATTGCTTGGATGGAAGTCTTTGCAGGAGAGAAAGCTACAACCGTTTATGGTGAAGGCGTATGGCTGCCTGATGAAACAATTGATGCATTAAAATCATATATTGTCTCTATCAAGGGGCCCTTAGCAACGCCTGTTGGAGGCGGTATTCGCTCATTAAATGTTGCACTTAGGCAGTCACTTGATTTATATGTATGTCTGAGACCTATAAGATATTATCAAGGAGTCCCAAGCCCAGTTAAAAACCCACAGAATGTGAATATGGTAGTTTTCAGAGAGAATACTGAGGATATTTATGCCGGCATTGAATATGCATCAGAATCAGACAAGGCAAAGAGAATTATAGAAATACTTGGTGAGTTTGGTGATAAAGACAAAATACGCTTTCCTACTTCAACTGCTATTGGCATAAAACCCGTATCGAAAGAAGGTAGCCAAAGACTGATTCGTAAAGCCATTGAATACGCAATAAACAATAACCGCAAATCTGTCACACTTGTTCATAAAGGCAATATCATGAAATTTACTGAGGGTGGCTTTAAAGAATGGGGTTATGAATTAGCAGAAAAAGAATTTGGCGCAAAAAAAAATGGCCTTGGATTTTACGAAATACCAACAGATAAAAAAATAGATGCTATAAACAAAAAAATCGTAATAAAAGATATGATTACAGATGCTTTTTTGCAAGATATTTTACTCAATCCAAAGGATCATGACGTCGTGGCTACTTTAAATCTCAATGGTGATTATGCTTCTGATGCACTGGCTGCTCAAGTGGGAGGGATAGGTATTTCCCCTGGGGCTAATATATCAGATAGAGCCAGTATATTTGAGGCTACACATGGAACTGCACCCAGCATCGCAGGAAAGAATTTAGCGAACCCAAGTTCTTTAATTTTATCCGCACAAATGATGCTTGAGTATATGGGGTGGACAGAAGCATCCTATGTAATATCAGGAGCTTTTGAGAAGACATTGAAGGAAAATAAAATTACGATAGATCTAGCATCCCAAATTAAGGGTTGCGAAGCATTGACTACTTCCGACTTTGCAACAGAAATAATCGCAAATATGTAAAAAAAGGTTCCGAAGAACCCTTTGTTTACTAGTCAGCTTTTTGGATATTTGAAGCCTGTTTGCCTTTTGGACCTTCAGTTACCTCAAAGTTCACACGAGAGCCTTCTTTTAAACTCTTGTATCCTTCTTCTACGATTGCTGAAAAGTGAGCAAATAAATCATCACCACCATCATCTGGAGTGATAAAACCAAAACCTTTTGAATCATTAAACCATTTTACTGTTCCTGTTGCCATTACGATACTTCCTTTACTAATTTGGGAGGCCCCTAAAGAATCGTTTACTGTATGTGTTGTTTGTAGATTATAAACCTAGGAAAACGACTAATACGATATAAACCAAACACCTGAACCGAATTTAACTCTAGTGAAGAATAAAAGTCAAGCCATTTTACAAAAAAAATTACTGAATATATTTTTTAATATCCTCATACGGCAATGCCCCCTCAATCCTTCTTCCACTAGACACAATAATAGTAGGAGTTGAAGATATCCCTAGCTTCCTAGCTAACTTCAAATTTTCTTCGATAGGTGTATCACAACTACCATCATTTTTTGGAAGGTCATTATTTATCATATAATTATTCCAGGCAGTTAATTTATTTTCTGCGCACCATATTTTTTTTGACTTTTTCTTAGCATCTGGATGAATGGCTAAGGGGTAAAGAAAGGTATAGATTGTTACGTCTTTTAATTTAGATATAGTCTCTTTCTCTAGTTTTCTGCAAAATGGGCAGTCTACATCAGAAAAAACTGCAATACGGCTTCTGCCATCACCTCTTATTTCTTTAATGGCATTTCTAAAAGGCAAGCTATCAAAATCTATTTTATTTAATTCTTTAAGCCTTGCCGAGGTTAAATCAGCCTTAGTTTTTGGATCAACCAACCTACCCTCAACTATTAAAAAGTTAAAGTTTTCATCACTATAAATTATTTGGCCTCCAATAAAGATCTCATACAGATCGTTATAGTTAGTTTTTTGAATACTCATAACCGTTAACTCTGGATAAGTTTTCTTTATAATTTCTCTTAATTCCTTTTCGCCCGCGTTAGCAATTAAGTTACTAAAAATTAAAAAAAATATTAGGATAATTCTTATCATGAAATAGCCTTTTTAATAAGCTGTTGTTTTAGAAATTTTGATTTATCTACCATGCCCATACCTCTTCCGATAATACTACTTACAATAGATGATTTGTTTGAGAAAATCCAGTTGAGGCCAAGAGTCAAAAATCCCATCTGAACCACATCTCCCTTTCTTGCTCTCTCGTACTTACGAAGAAAGCCCTTCAAACCAATATCAATATAGTCTCTTTTATCAATAATTCTTTCCAAATCAATAATGTCTCTTATCCCTAAATTTAAACCTTGGCCTGCCATAGGGTGAATAGAATGTGCCGCATCCCCAACAAGTAAAACACGATCTTTAAATATGCCTTCGACTCTATTCATAAAAAGCGGAAAACACTCCTTTTTTGAGACTATTTTAATTTCCTTGTAAAATTTACCTATAATTAGATTTAATTCATTTTCTATAGCTTCATCATCGTAATTATTTAATTTTTCAAAAAATTGAGAACTACATGACCAAACAATAGAAACTATCCCTTTTTTAATTGGTAATATCGCTAAAATGCTATCTTTCAAAAAAAATTGTTTTGCCTCATTCTGCTTACCAGCCTTAACTTTAAGCTCAAATGATAGGGCGGTTTGATTAAAATCATGTTCTGATGACTTAATTGATATTTTTTTTCTTACTAATGACTTAGAGCCATCACATGCAATTATGATCGAAGCTTTATGTTGTTCATTGCTTAGCTTTAAACGTACATGGTCTTGCTCACCTTGGATAACAAAATCAGAAGGTATTTTTTTAAAATTCGTTTTCTTATTAAGTTTTTTTTTGATTGCCTCATTAAGATCTTTTTCATTTGCCATATAGGCTAAAGCAGGTTTAGTTACATCTTCAGCATTAAGCGTTATCGAATTACTTATAGTGCTATCAAAAATTTTCATACTTTTTACTTCTGTTAGTGAATCGAAAAATAATGAAGGTAACTCTAATGATCTGAGCCAGTCTACCGAAGATGGCGATAGTGCAAAGGTTCTATTTTTTTCCTTGAAAACCTTTTCAAAGTGACTGATATCAAACCCTCTAGATATCAGCATAAGATGAAGAAGCTTTCCAATTAAGCCACCCCCAATAATGACAACTTTATTTTGAATATCACTCACCATAGCTCATCTTTCTTACAAAGGATTTTTTTATAGGTTTTGTAATATCTAATAAAGAAAGTGCGTAACCTCTAGCTCTTTTTAGGCCAATTAAATCACTAGAGAAGCCCTTTACAAGCATCTCTGTAAAATTAAGTATCTTTTTTCGCTCACTAGCTCTTGAGTGTTTGTATTCATCAAGAAGGGTTATTAAAGTTTTTGTGTGTGTTGATTCTATAAGAGACTTGTTAAGTTTGTATGCATCTCTAATGCCTGTATTTAATCCTTGCCCCGCAACAGGATGCATAGTTTGAGATGCATTGCCAAGGGCAACAATATTTGAATGCAACACCTCAACATATGTTTGTTTCAAAATAAAGGTGGCTCTACTGTCACACTCTATAAAATTCCCAACTCGATCGCCAAAGCTTCCATGAAGATGATTTAAAAAACTTTTGTCACTCAATTTTTCAAGCTCATCTATATATTTACTTGGTCCTGTCCAAACCAATGAAAATTTATCTTTTTTATTGGGTAATAAGGCAATTGGCCCTTCAGGTGCAAACCTCTCATAAGCTACATTCTTATGTGGAAACTCAGTTAATACTTTTGTTACTATCGCCGAATGATCAAATTGTTTTGTTTTTTTATTTAGCTCTAATCCCTCAATTTTATCAGTTGCGCCATCAGCTAAAATAACAAATTCACTTTGAAATTTTTGTATTTTATTTTCGGTTTGAAGTGAAAGGTTGAGCTTGCCTTCCTTGTCGACACATTTAGTAACCCTTGTATCAAAAGATATTCTGACATTACTCAGACTTTCTATCATATCTTTAAGGGCCTGTATTAAATCTCCATAAGAAACAATATAACCTAACGATTCCTCGTTAAACTCCCCAGCTTCCATCAATGTCCTTCCAAAAACCCCGACTTGACTGGTATGTATTTTTTTTATTCTAGTTATATTGTTTTTTAACCGATCCCAGACACCAATTTCTTCCAAAATAACCCGGCTCCCATTTGATAGAGCAAGAGCTCGGGTATCTTGATTAAAAAAATCCTTTTTTTTAGCTTCAAAAATATGAATCTTCTTTGTATGTGAATGATTTAGTATTGCAAATATGAGCCCAACTGGCCCTCCTCCTATAATCGAAGAATCAGACATTTGTTGACCCAATAATTGCTTCAAGTTCCTCAATCTCTTTTGGTGCATTTTTACTTAATACATCATGGCCATCTGTAGTTGCTAATACATCATCCTCAATCCTTACCCCTATTCCCCAAAATTCTTTTGGGACATCGTCAGATGGTCTGATATAACACCCCGGTTCGACCGTAAGCACATTCCCCTTGCTGAACTTTACAGCCTGGTTCTTTTCTGATTTTGATAAATATTTGCCTACGTCATGCACATCCAATCCAAGCCAATGACTTGTTCTGTGCATAAAGAATTTTTTATATAATTCCTTTTCATAAATTTCATCGATTGATCCGGTTAAGATATTTAAATTAATTAAACCTTCAACAATTATTTTAAGGGCTTCTTTATGGGGGTCATCAAAAAAATTTCCAACTTTAACTTCTTCTATAGCAGCTTTTTGGGCTGACAAAACCAATTGATAAATTTCTCTCTGGGCTAAAGAGAATTTACCATTCACCGGGAAAGTCCTTGTAATATCCGAAGCATAATTTTCTATTTCACACCCAGCATCTATTAAAAGTAAATCCCCATTCCTTAACTCAGAGTTATTTTCTATATAGTGAAGAGTGCATGCATTAATCCCAGAGGCAACAATAGATGAATACGCAGGGTTTCGGGCGCCACTTTGAAAGAATTGCTTTAGAATTTCACCTTCAATCTCATACTCATATTTATGAGATTTAGTTAATTTCATCGCTTGCATATGTGCATTGGCTGCAATATCTGCCGATTTTTTCATCAAATTAATTTCAAAATCATTTTTAACAACCCTCATACCATCCAATAATTCTGATAAATCCTCTATTGATTTACTATTATCCTTGAACCACCCAGTACTTAAAATTTGATCTCCGTAGTATTTTTCTTCAATCCCTAGCGATGGCAGTAAAAATATTGGTTTGTTTGTTTTTATCATCTTTGGAAGAAGTTTTTTTACCTCTGGCAATGGATACCCTTCATCAAATAAGAACACATCACAAGCCTGGCTAGGCCCATATATATGACCATTCCAAATCTCTTTTATCTCATCTCTAGGGTGGCAAAAAATAACTGATTTGGGATTGTCTCCACCAAAAATTACTATCACTGTTTCTGGCTCTGGAAATCCTGAAAGGTAATGAAAATAACTATCAGAACGAAATGGATAGTGGCAATCTCTATTTCTAATAGACTCCTTAGAATTTATTATTATTGCTACCCCGCCACCTAACAAATTTGAGAGTTTTTTTCTCCTACCTTGAAACTCTTTATAATTCTTCATAGATTTAATTTTTTGAATTAATTATATTTAATCGCTCCGGCGTTCCTATATCCGACCATTCTCCATCAAATAATTCACCTTTAATATAATTTTTATTAATCGCATTCTCTAATATTGGTGATAATTTCATTTTACTCCCTTCCGTTAACTCAGAAAATAATTTAGGGTCATAAATAGCAATACCAGAGAAGGTCAAAAGACTATTCGCACGCATGGTTAAACACCCATTTCTCAATAGGCCAAAATCTCCTTCTGGATTATGATTCGGATTATTAACTAAAACCAAATAACCCATACTTTTATTTTCAAGGGTTTTAATTTCAAGATTTTTGTAGTTATAAGCAGAATAAATATCAGCGTTAATAACTACGAAAGGCTCGGCACCCAAATATTTAAGTGCTTTCTTTATTCCTCCAGCAGTTTCTAAAGCTTCAATCTCTTCAGAAATAGTGATATTTAACTTCCACTTTGAGCCATCCCCTATAAACTCAATAATTTTATCTGATAAGTAGGATACATTAACAACAACATCACGAAAACCTGCCTCACTTAATTTATTTAAATGCCATTCAATTAAAGACTTACCCTTTACCTTTATTAAAGGTTTAGGGGAGTTTTGGGTAAGACTTCCCATTCTTAGCCCTCGCCCTGCTGCAAGTATCATTGCTTTCATTTAATCACCTTATCCAAAAAATTTCTTAAATGATGAAAGTCCCGGTATCTCTCAGTTGCATCCATTAAATACTTTTCAACCAATGGAATGTCTTTGAGATATTGATTTTTTTTGTCTCTAATTGATAGTCGTGCGAAAATTCCTAAAACCTTCAGATGTCTCTGAATACCCATACATTCAAAATCTTTATAGAAATTTGAAAATTCTAAATTTGTGATTAACTTATTTGTTTTAGCCTTTTCCCAATATCTAATTGAATGATCTAAAATAACCTCCTCATCCCATTCAATGTAGGCATCTTTAAGCAGTGAAACAAGGTCATAAGTCAAAGGACCTGCTATAGCATCTTGGAAATCTAAAATTCCTGGGTTATTTGATTCTTGGCACATCAAATTCCGACTATGGTAATCACGATGAACAAAAAACCTTTCCTGATTTGATACTTTTTCACTAATTTTGGCAAAATAAGTTGTTAATTCCTCTTCTTGTTTTCTACTTAAATTATATTTTTTGTATTTTTTTAAGTACCACTCAATAAATAAAACCATTTCATCAAAAAGTATTTTTTGTGTGTAATTTTGGCATAAATCTTTTTTTATAAATTTCTGCATTTTTATAAGGGAGTCAATTGCATCTGTGTATAAATGCTGCTGATTTTTATCATTTAAAACACCTAGGTACGTATCATTTCCAAAATCCTGCATCAAGATAAACCCTAATGATTTATCGTATTCAAATATGTCCGGGACATTAACATCACTTGCTTTGATCATATTTCCAATTTTTAAAAAGGCCTCAATTGACTCATTATGCGGAGGAGCATCCATAACTATGAAACTTTCTTTATATGTTTGTAACCTAAAGTACCTTCGAAAGCTTGCGTCACTCGAGGCAGGGGAAATAGAAAAATCTACTTTCATTATTTTTGAGAGCCAATCCTTTAATAAATCTGTTCTTTTTTTACTGTTCAAACGAATTTCTCTTTTTAATAAATAAGTTCTTTTTTAATTTACATGAGTTATAATCCACAACTCACTGATTTATATATTAGTTTTTAAAATAAAAGACTAAGATTGAATAAAAATTTATATGCTTAAAAAGACTATATCAGGTTTAGTATAATTTGAATTTAAGAACAAAAAAATTCTGGTTTTTTTTGTTTATGTTTTTTTCTTTACAAAACATAAATTTATTTGCTGATGAAAGAACTCAAGATGCGTCTTCGTCTATTAAAAACACAACTACAAACGATATCATTATAGAGGCTGATTCTTTAGAAAGTATTCTTGATAGAAAGCTCAGAGCTTCAGGAAGTGCCACAATTTTAAAGGGGAATCAATCAATAACGGCTGATTTTATAGAGTATGATCAAATATCTGAAGAGCTCTATGCTAAAGGCAAAATTAAAATTACCACGCCTGACCTTGAGCTTAAAGGTTCAGAGCTTGAAATGTCACTAGCTGAAAATACAGGGTCCATTGCAAATGGGTCTTTTGTTGCAAATATAAATCAAGATAGTACTTCTAAATTCAATAAAGAGCTCAGAGGAACAGCTACCCAAATATTTCTTGAGGGAGAAGATAAAAAGAAATTAGAGAACGCAAAAATTACTACTTGTGAGGCAGGACAAAATGAATGGTTTATAACAAGCAGCGAAACAATCATCGACCAATCATCTGGCAATATAAAAGCAAAAGATGCCAAACTTTCACTTAAAGGTGTTCCAATCATGTATTCGCCCTATGTTGACTTTTCAACAAACTCTCAAAGAAGGTCTGGCTGGCTACTTCCTACAGCAGGGTCAACAGGCAGTAGTGGACTTGAGACCTCAGTCCCCTACTACTTTAATTTATCGCCCACCCATGACGCAACCCTAACAAGTCGCTATATGGAAAAGCGTGGCTTACAGTTTGATGGTGAATTTAGATATATGGGCGAAAATTTTACTGGAGCATCCCAAATTCAATATTTAAACAAAGATAGAGAATCCGATATCGACAATCGATATTTGCTTAATATCAACCATAACCATAATTTTGGCAATGGTTTTTCCGGCAGGCTTGAGTATGAGAAAGTTAAAAATAACGATAATAACTATTTTGCAGATATGTCGACAAATATTGCCGTTACTAGTCAAGTTAGCTTGAGGCAAACCGCACATTTGGATTATAAAAAAATGGGTGATTTATCAGATATTAAAGCAAATTTAAAAGTACAGGAATTTCAGAATTTAACGTCAGCGTCACCATACGAGCTGAAACCTAGCTTTAATATAAGTTATAAAAAAGACTGGGAAGATAAAAGTGCCCAATCATTATTTTTACAATCAGATCTGAATTTCTCATATGATCAATTTGATACGGGTAACAATGCCGCAAATAATATTGCTACTGGCGCAAGGCTTGCTTCTACCCCAAGCATTTCATTTCCGATAGAAACAAGCTTTGGATTCTTAAAGCCAAAGGTGATGGCCAATCTTAGGCATTATGATCTTGATGATGCAGCTACCTCACAGAAGAGTTTAGCTATTCCAACCGTATCCCTTGATTCAGGTTTATACTTTGATAGGTCTTTTAAGCTTAGTGAGCATAATTTTACCCAGACACTTGAGCCTAGAGTTTTTTACACATACACACCTTATGAAGATCAATCTATGCTGCCAATGTTTGATACCTCTTTAAATGAATTAGACTCAACAACAATTTTCCAAGAAAATCAGTTTTCTGGTAAAGACAGGGTAATGGATACCAATGCCATTACAACAGCTTTAACCACAAGAGTGATCGATGATTCTGGCTATGATTGGATGTTATTAACTATGGCTCAAAGATTTTATTTGTCAGATAGAAAGGTTTTAGATGAGCAACAATTTGATGGCTCATCATACAAAGGAGATACATCAGACTTTTTAGTTAGCGCTCAAGCAAACTTAACAAAAGCATTAAGATTGACATCTAATTATGAATATAATTTTTCTGATGATACAACCAATAAATTTACTACGGCAGCAAGATTTACACCTGAGCCAGGTAAGGTTTTAAATGCCTCTTATCGTCAAGTTAGAAATCCATCATCTGGTACTTATGATGTCAAACAATATCTTTTATCAGGTCAATGGCAACTAAGCTCAGGGTGGTCAGCTTTGGCAAGCTATAATTATGATATCTATGAAAGACATGATACTGAATCAATGATTGGAGCTGAATATGATGCAGGTTGTTGGTCAGCACA